>MDTB01186455.1_pt1 | contig 68693 bp, 75 predicted proteins | sample 811161 | NCBI WGS metagenome assembly MDTB01 (sample SAMN05326650, study PRJNA326480) | marine metagenome | isolation source: seawater | place: Mediterranean Sea | collected 2009
AACTTTTATAGTTTCCATTTTAGGAGTGTGTTTTGAAAATTCTTTTCTAGAGGATTTTATAGCTTTATTCATTTCACTTAGAATATGCTCTCGTCCACCTTTAGCTTGATCTAGAGCTTTTTCCATAATTTCAAATGTGATACCAGTAATTTTTATGTCCATTTGAAGAGATGTGATGCCATTTTTTGTGCCTGCAACTTTAAAGTCCATATCTCCTAAATGATCTTCATCACCTAAAATATCTGAAAGTACTGAAAATTCATCGCCCTCTTTTATTAATCCCATCGCAATGCCAGCAACAGGTTCCTTTATAGGAACGCCAGCATCCATTAATGAAAGGGAGGTTCCACAAACTGTTGCCATTGAAGAAGAGCCGTTAGACTCAGTTATTTCTGAAACAACTCTTAAAGTGTAAGGGAAGTTTTCTTTCAAAGGTAATGATGAATTAATCGCTCTCCAAGCAAGTTTACCGTGTCCGATTTCTCTTCGACCGGTTCCGATTCTTCCACATTCCCCTACAGAGAAAGGAGGAAAATTGTAATGTAACATAAAACTTGATCGCTTCATTCCTTCAAGACTTTCTAATCTTTGTTCGTCATCGGTCATACCTAAAGTTGTAACTACTAATGCTTGAGTTTCTCCTCTAGTAAATAAAGCAGATCCATGTGTTCTTGGAAGCACTCCAACTTCACATTTGATTTGTCTTACATCAGCCAAACCTCTTCCATCAATTCTTTTTTTATCTTTTAATATTGCTGTTCTAACAATATCTTTTTCCAGAGACTTTAACTGTGCTAGAACTTGATTTTCAGTTACAATTTCGTCTTCAACAAACATTTCTTTGCATTGAATTTCTATTTCAGAAATAGCTGTAGATCTTCTCTTTTTATTTATTTCTTTAAAAGCTGTTCTAAGACCATTTTCAAATTTATCTTTAATTTTCTTTTTAATATCTGAATGATCTACTTCTTCTACTTCCCATTTTGGTTTACCAGCTTTTTTTGCTAATTTTTCAATTGCTTCAATTACTGGCACAAATTTTTCATGACCGAATTTTACTGCATCTAGCATTATTTTTTCTGAAAGTCCCGAAGTTTCAGACTCTACCATTAAAACTGCATCTTTAGTGCCTGCAACAACTAAGTCTAATTCGGATTCTTTTAATTCTTCAATAGATGGGTTTAATAAAAATTTTCCATCTTTATATCCTACTCTACTAGCGGCAATCGGACCTTGGAAAGGAAGTCCCGATATAGCTAAAGCTGCTGACGAAGCAATTATAGATAAAATATCTGGCTGATTTTCTCCATCATAAGATAGGACTGTGGGTAATAATTGCACCTCATTCATAAAGCTTGAGGGAAATAATGGTCTAATTGGTCTGTCTATTAATCTAGAGATTAAAGTTTCTGCTTCTGTTGGTCTCGCCTCTCTCTTGAAGTATCCTCCAGGAATTTTTCCTGCTGCGTAATATTTTTCTTGATAATTTACAGACAATGGAAAATAATCTTGCCCATCTTTTAAATTTTTAGCACCTACAACAGTTGCTATCACCATGGTTTCACCGCATGTTGCGATGATTGCTCCATCTGCTTGTCTAGCAATTTTTCCTGTTTCTAAAGTTATCTTTTTTCCATTAATCTCAACTTCTTCTTTATTAATTTTAAACATTATTTCCTTAAATTTAATTGTTTTATTACTTTGTTATAAGAATCAGGTTTTTTTCTTTTAAGATAATTTAAAAGCTTTTTTCTTTTATTAACTGATTTAGACAAACCTCTCGTTGAATGTTTATCTTTCTTAAATTTTTTAAAGTGTTCTGAAAGTTTCTCTATTTTATTTGTTAGTAATCCTATCTGAACTTCCGAAGATCCTACATCTGTGTCACTTATAGCAAGTGATTTAACTATTTCTTTTTTTTTCTGTTTCATTTTCTTTTATTTTTTTAATTAGTCTTTCTATTTTTTCAGCATATTCAAAGGATTTGTCTTCTAAAAATGCTAGTTTAGGAAGAAATTTAGTGTCAAGTTTTTTTGACAATGCTCTTCTAACAAGATGAGAGTACTCAGTCAAGACACTTACCGTTTCAGTCATTTTCTCACCCCCCAACGGTATTACATAAGCTCTAGCAGTTTTTAAGTCTGGTGTCATTCTTACCTCTGTAACCGTTATAATCTTAGTGTTTATAGAGGGAATCTTTGCCTCATTTCTTATAAAAATTTCTCCCAGATTTTGCTTTACAAGTTCTCCAACCCTTAATTGTCTTTGAGTGTAACCTTGATTTGAATTTGTTTTTCCCATTAAATTTTTCTCTCAATTTTTTCTGATTGATAAGACTCTATTATGTCTTTTTCTTTAAAATCGATAAAATCCTTAATGCCGATTCCGCATTCTAATCCAGTTTTTACTTCTTTAACTTGATTTTTTTCTCTAAAAATACTTGAAATTTCTCCTGTATAAATAACAACCCCATCTCTAATTATTCTTGCTTTTGATTTATTTTTTATCTCTCCATCTATGACTTTAGAGCCAGCTACTTTTCCTGCGTTAGATACTTTAAAGACTTTTTGAATTTCGGCAGAACCACTAACTGTTTCTTTTATGTCTGGTTCAAGTAATCCTGAAAGATTTTTCTCAATAAATTCAAGTGCTTCATAAATTATATTAAAAAATTGAATTTCTATATTTTGTTCTTGAGCCAATTTCTTTGCTTCTCTATTGGGTTTCACATTGAAGCCTATCAATAAAGCATTTGAGGCTTTGGCTAATGAAACATCGGTTTCATTAATCATTCCAATGTCAGATAAAATAATTTTTGCCTTAACTTCTTCATGCTCAATTTTGACAATAGCTGTTTTTAAGGCTTCACTTGATCCCTGAACATCTGATTTGATGATAATGTTAAGTTCTTCTTTTTTATTGCTTTGGTCTTCGAATAAAGTGTTTTTGTCTTTAACTACAAGTTTGTTGGCTAAATTTGTATCATTTTTTCTAAACTCTACAATTTCTTTAGCCTCATCCTCGTCTTTAGTTACTAAAAATTCTGCTCCGGCAAAAGCTGAATTGTTCATTCCTAATATCTCAACAGGCATTGAAGGAAAAGCTTCATCTAATATTTTACCTTCATGATTAATCATCGCTCTAACTTTACCCCAAGTATTGCCACAAACAAAGTAATCACCTTTTTTTAAAAGACCATTAGAAATCAAAATAGTTGAGACTGGTCCTTTTCCTTTATCTATCTTAGACTCTAAGACAACTCCTGTTGCACTTCCTTTAAAAGATGCTTTTAAATCCAAAATTTCTGTTTGAAGTAAGATGCTTTCTTTTAATTTATCCAAATTTATTTTTTTTGTTGCTGAAACCTCTACAAATAAAGTATCTCCGCTTAAATCTTCTGCTACAAGTTCATATTTCATTAATTCATTTTTTATCTGAGCAATGTTTTTATTAGGTAGTTCGCACTTATTTATGGCCACAATAATTGGAACTTTCGCTGCTTTTGAGTGTTTGATTGCCTCAACTGTTTGAGGCTTGATACCATCATCAGCGGCGATAACAAGAACTACAATATCGGTTACCTTCGATCCCCTGGCTCTCATTTCTGTAAAAGCAGCATGTCCTGGAGTATCAATAAAAGTAATTAATTCATTTTTTTTAGTTTTTACTTGGTATGCACCAATGTGCTGAGTAATCCCTCCATGCTCGCCAGCAACTACATCTGTATTTCTTAGGGCATCTAATAAAGATGTTTTTCCATGGTCGACGTGACCCATAATTGTAACTACAGGAGCTCTTTTTTCAAGATTTCCTTCATCAATATTTTGTTTTTTGTCGATTTTTAAATCTAAAGTTTCTTCTACTACTGGATTATGCCCAAACTCTTTAACAATATACTCAGCTGTATCTTTGTCTATTATGTGGTTTATGGTTGCTATAACCTTCATATTAAATAAAAATTTAATTATATCGCTTGATCGTTCTGCCATTCTATTAGAAAGTTCTTGAATTGAAATTTGTTCAGGAATTTTTACGTCCCTCACTACTTTTTTAAATTCTTTTTTTTCTTCAGTTTGAGGGCTATTTCTTTTTTCTTTTAATCGAGCTCTTTTTACAGATGCTAAACTTCGCTGTTTAATTTCAATTTCTTCAACATTTAATGCTCTTGAAACTGTAAGTTTAAAATCTCTTTTGTCTATTGGTCCTTTTAACTTAAGCTTACTTCTAGGCGCTGATTTATCATCTTTTTTTATAAAATTTTTTGTGGCTTGTTGTTCTACAAATTTTCTTGCAAAATCTCTTTTTTTATTATCGTTTCTATTTGTTGCATTGTGGTGGCTTGGTTTACTTGTGTCTCTTTGGGATTTAAAAGGCTTTTTCTTCTCAATAGAGAATGATCTTTTTCCATCTTTTTTAAAAGATGAAATATCAATTTTTTTACTTAAAGATGTTGATATCGTTAAAGTTTTTTTCTTCTTGCTTTTGTTTTCACTCATAATTCTTATTTATCAAATACTATTTCTCTTGCAGCCATAATTAATTGATCTGCTTCTTCCCTTGATAATGAAAATTCTTCAAGATAACCCTCTATTCTTATTTTTTTTCCTTTGATTTCATCAAATCCACCTATAAGTTCATCAGAAGATAGGTCTGCAAAATCACTAAGTTTTTTAATATTTCTTTGTCCTAAAAGCACAAGCATTCCTTGAGTTATTCCTTTTAGATTTATTAAAGATTGTTCTACTCCAAGTTCTTGTAGTTTTTTTGAAACTTCTTCTTTTTGTTTAACTAAATTTTCTTTAGATCTTTCAATTAACTCTTTAGCAGTAGACTCGTCTATACCTTCTATTTTCGTTATATCGTCTGTCTTTGATTGAGATATTTCTTCAATACTTTGCAAACCTTCTGAAACTAAAAGTTGTCCGAGAGTTTCGTCTACTTCCAAATTCTTTATTAATGTTTCTGTTTTATCTTTGAACTCTGCTTGCCTTCTATCTGAGTCCTCAGTGTCGGTTAAAATATCTATTTCATAATTTGTTAATTTTGAAGCTAACCTAACATTTTGTCCTCTTCTTCCTATTGCTTTACTTAAATTTTCCTCTGATAAAATTACATCAATTCTCTTATTTTCTTGATCAATCAAAACTTTTTGAATCTCCGCAGGAGATAATGATTCTGAAATTAAAGTGGGTAAGTCTTCAGTCCATTTAATAATATCTATTTTTTCTCCGTGTAGTTCATTAACAATAGTCTGAACTCTGCTTCCTCTCATTCCAACACAAGCTCCAACAGGATCTATAGAGCTATCTTTAGACTGAACACATATTTTAGCTCTACTTCCAGGATCTCTTGCTACTGATTTAATCTCTATAACACCTTCATAAATTTCTGGAACTTCTTGAAAAAATAACCTTGCTAAAAATTGTGGATGGGCACGAGATAAGAAAATTTGATGTCCTTTGAGTTCTTTTTTAACTTCATAACAATAAGCTTTAACTCTATCGCCTGTTTTTAAAATTTCTCTTGGAATAAGTTCATCTTTCTTGATTAGCCCTTCTGCTTTTCCCAAATCAATTATAATATTGCCGTATTCTAATCTTTTTATTATTCCGCTTAAAATTTGTCCCTGCTTGTCTATAAAATCTGCATACTGTCTATTTTTTTCTGCCTCTTTTACTCTTAGATTTATTACCTGTTTAGCACTCTGTGCTGCAATTCTTCCAAAATCAACTTGGGGGAGCTCTTCATAAATTTTATCCCCTATTTTTAAGTTTTTATCTGAAGACTGGGCATCCTTTTCACTAATTTCTTTTCCTGGATCTAAGACACTTTCTACTACCTCAAGCACTTTTTGTATTTTGATTTCTCCTTTTTCTCTATCAATTGTAACTTCTATACTATTATCATTTCCAAATTTTGTTAGAGCAGCCTTTTGTATTGCACTTTCCATGGATTCTATAACTAAATCCTTGTCTATTGATTTTTCATTTGCTACAGCCTCTGCTATTCTTAATAATTCTAATTTATCTAATCCTCTATTTAGCATCTTTATCCTTTTTTAGTTTTCCAAAAAAAAATGGGCCACAGCCCATTTTGTAATTTCAATAATGTAATATTATATATATATTAAATATTGGTTGTTTTTCAAGATTTACTTTATAAAAATGTCTTTTTTATCAGTTTTTTCCCAAGAAAACTCACCTTTATTTGATGGTTCTCTTCCAAAATGACCGTAGGATGATGTGATTTCATAAATAGGTTTATTTAATCCTAAAAGCTCTCTTATTCCACGTGGAGATAAATCAAAGTTTTGATTAATTATTTTTTTTACATCTTCAGTTTTACTTTTATCATCATCTGAAAGCTTAACATAAACAGAAAGTGGCTTAGAAACCCCGATTGCATATGCTAATTGGATCAAACACTTATCTGAAATTCCAGCTGCAACTATATTTTTTGCGACATATCTAGCGACATAAGCTGCTGATCTGTCAACTTTAGTTGGGTCTTTTCCAGAAAAAGCTCCTCCACCATGAGGTGCAGCTCCACCATATGTGTCTACAATAATTTTCCTTCCAGTTAAACCAGTATCACCATCTGGCCCTCCAATTATAAACTGGCCCGTTGGATTAACATAGATATTTTTTTCATCTAAGTCTTTTATTAAATCTTTAGGTATAGACTTTGATATATATGGAAAAACTAAATCTTTAACTTTTTTTTGATCAAGATCTTTGGAATGTTGAGTAGAGATAACAATGGAAGTGACTTTTTTAGGTTTATCATCTTCATATTCCATAGTAACTTGGCTTTTAGAATCCGGCTCAATACCTTGAATGTTTCCTTTTTTTCTATCTTCTGCCATCAGTCTTAAAATTTTATGTGAAAAATGTATTGGAGCAGGCATTAAGTCTTTTGTTTCCTTACAAGCATATCCAAACATTATCCCTTGATCTCCAGCTCCTTCATCTTTATTGCCTTTGGAATCTACACCCATTGCTATATCTGAAGACTGGTCATGTAAATGAGTTTCTATATTTGCTGTCTTCCAGCTAAAACCTTTTTGATCGTAACCTATATCTTTTATACATTTTCTAACTTTCTCAATTAGATCTTCACTTTGAATTTTTGGGCCTCTTATCTCGCCAGCAAGCACTACTTTGTTTGTTGTCGTTAAAGTTTCACAAGCAACTCTTGAATAAGGTTCTTTCATTAAATAACTATCTACCACCATGTCAGAAATTCTGTCACAAACTTTATCTGGGTGTCCTTCAGAAACAGATTCACTTGTAAAAAGATAATTTTTTTTACTCATTTGTTTAATTTCCTTAAAGTTATAAAAATTATTGTATATGTAATTAAAAGAAGAAAAAATATCAAATCATTTCTATTTTTAGGATAATCCTCTAAAAGTGGCACATCTAATTCAATATTGCCTGTCTCATTTGGGCTAAGAGTCTTAAGAACTTTTCCATTATTGTTTATAAATGCGCTAAATCCTTTGTTTGCAGATCTTACTAAGTATGTGTTGTTTTCTATAGATCTAAAAATTGCTTTGGTAAAATGCTGACTGGGGCCTATAGAATTACCGAACCACGCATCTTCAGAAATATTTATTATCAAATTATTTTTTTTATCTGATTGCTGCACAAGTTTAGGAAAAATTATTTCATAACAAATTAACGGAAGAAAGTTGAAATTTTTATATTTAAAATTATCTTGTTTACTTCCCGCAGAAAAAGAGCCGTACCCTTGGGTGATTTTTTTTAAACCAAACTTTTCAAATATTTCATCAAAAGGTAAAAATTCTCCAAACGGAACAAGTTTAATTTTATTGTATTTGTAAATTACATCAAGATTATTATTTATAACTATTAAAGTATTATAAAATTTTTCATTATTATATTGTGTGTTAATGCCAAGTATTATTAAATGATTTTTAGAAAAATTATTATTGAAAATATTCGAAAATTTTTTTAGATCTTCAAAGTAGATACCTGCAAAGGTTCCTTCTGGCCATATGAAAATAGTTTTTTTGTTTGGGTCGGGATCACTGTATCTTACAACTTTTTCAATTGCCTTTTTAATTTCATTATCACTTTGTAGATAACGCATATTAAAATTCGGTGAAATTATTTTAACATTTACGGTTTCTTTAGCTTTCAAAATACTTCTTTGATCATTGTTAATCTTATATGATCCATAAATATAGAATGAAAAAAATATTAATAAAAAAGATGAAAAAACAAGATATTTAGATTTATTTTCATAAAACAATATTACTGGAGAGCAAAAAAAAGCTATTGAAATTGAATTAAAAGCATAGAGACCTATTGGATTTAAAATTTGTATGATTTCTAAAGCCCATGACCAAGAATAAGACCACAAGTTCCATGGAAAACCAGATAAAATTATTCCTCTTAAATAGTCTGTTAAGGAAAAAATTAAACAAAATAAAAAAAATGAAGAATAGTTATTTTTTATAAAAGGTCCAAAAACCAAAGATGCAAAACCAAAAAAAAGTCCTAACGTTAAAGGGATTAATATTATTGAAAAAGGAATTATTGACCTTAGATTTTCATCAAATGTAAGGGAGTATGAAATCCAATAAGTATTTGAAAGAAAAAAACCAATTCCAAAGGAATAACCAATAAAAAATAAGTTTCTTAAATAAGGTCTTCTTCTGTAAATACTTTTTGATTTTTTGTTGACGAAAGAAACTAATAAAAAAAGACCAGGAATTATAAAGAAATTTATTAAAGTAATATTAAATGGTGAGAAACTTAATACTCCAATAGCACCAAGTGTAAAAGGAATAATAAAAACAATAAAAAGTCTATTATTTAAAAATTTTTCTATCATTTAATTTAAATATTTAAAAAATTTTTTTTCAAGATTTACCATTTTTATGTAATCTTTATTAAGTTTATGCCTTTCTCCCAATAGATGTAAAAATCCATGCAGCCACAATTTGTCAAAATTTTTCTTAAACTCTAAGTTTTTATATAATGGATAAATCTTATCCAAATTTATAATAATATCTCCTAGATAAAAAAGCTTATTTTTATTTAACAATTTTTTTAATATTTTAGTATTGTAAAATGGAAATGACAATACATCGGTAACCTTATTTTTTTTTCTAAATTTATAATTAATTTTTTTTATTTCTTTATTACCACTTAATAATAAAGAAAATTCTATTTTTCTTTTTTTAAAGAAAACTTCTTTTTTATTTAATTTATTTAATTTTTTTTTGAGATATTGGTCTGGATTTTTTATAAGTTTTTTCCAGTTTTCATTACTAACAAGAACATTAATTTTTATCATCAAAATTTTTTTGATAAGCCTGAATAATTTTAGAAACTAACGGATGTCTGACAACATCTCTGTGATCAAACTCCACAATCTTGATTTCCTTCACTTTTTTTAAAATATCTCTGGATTTTTCTAATCCAGAATGACTTTTGTTAGGCAAATCAATTTGGCTAGGATCTCCATTTACTACTAATTTTGAATTCTCTCCTATTCTTGTTAAAAACATTTTAATCTGAGTTGAGGTTGCATTTTGTGCTTCATCTAATATTGCGAAAGAGTTTTTTAAAGTTCTGCCTCGCATAAAAGCAAGAGGAGCGATTTCAATTTCACCTGACTCTATTTTTCTTTGTATCTTCTCAAATCCAAATAGGTCATATAAAGCATCGTACAGTGGTCTTAAATAAGGGTCTACTTTCTCTTTCATGTCGCCAGGAAGAAAGCCAAGTTTTTCCCCTGCCTCTACTGCAGGCCTAGATAATATTACTCTTTCAACCTTTTTCTCCATTAGCAAACTAATAGCAACAGATACTGCTAAAAAACTTTTCCCAGTTCCAGCGGGTCCTAATGCCATAACAATATCATTTTCTTTTAAAGATTTTATGTACTCTGATTGTTTTTCAGATCTTGCAATTACAGATTGCCTAGGAGTTTTAATTAGTTGATTTAAAGAACGTACATTAGAAAGCGGACTAGAATTAATATTTTTTTTCATAGAAAGCAGTAAATCATTTTTTTCAATTAATTTTGTTAAAAGAAACTTGTTAGCCAAAAACTTTATGGCTTCACTAACCTTATTTATATTATCATTTTTTCCTTTTATAGTAAGTGAATTACCCCTAAAAAAAATTTCAGTGTTTGATAGTTTCTCTAATTCTTTCAAGTTCTCATTAAATTCTCCTACGATCGACATTAGCATCTCATTTTGAAGAACTTGAATAATTATAGTTTCCTTATCAACTTTTTTTAGATTAATATTTTGGCTTACTTTGCTAATTTCAGACATATATTATGCTGCGAATTCCTTTCTTTCTTTCAAAATAACTTTTCCAAATAATGTATTGTGATTTATCTTTTCTATACCTACATCAATTGTTTTTCCTACTAAATTTATACTACTGTCCACAACTACTGAATTAAAGTACTCGTCTCTTCCAAAATACTTTGAATCATCCTTAAGCTTATTTTCAAATAAAACTTTTACTTTCTTGTTTATAAGATTTTTTCTATAATTTTGTTTGATATTTTTTGCAATTTCTTGAAATATTGACAGTCTTTCTTTTGCTATATTATCATCGATGAGTTTTAGATCTGCAGCAGGCGTTCCAGGGCGTGGACTATATGTAAAAGAATATGAATTAATAAATTTAATTTCTTTCATTAAAGATATTGTTTCGTCAAAATCTTTACTGTCTTCACCAGGATAACCAATTATAAAATCACTTGAAAACATAATAGACTTTCTTTTTTTTTTAAGTTGCTCAATGATATCTATATATTCCTCTCTAGTATGATTGCGGTTCATACTTTTTAATATTTTTGTTGAGCCACTTTGGACAGGTAAATGCATTAGAGGCATTAGCTTATCACAATCTTTGTAGGTTCCCATAAGATCTTGGGTGACATCTTTCGGGTGAGATGTAGTATATCTTATTCTCTCCAGTCCATTTAATGAATTAAGTTTATATATTAAATCTGATAACTTTTTGTTTTCAAAATTATAGGCATTAACATTTTGTCCTAATAAGATGATTTCTTTTGCTCCATTGTCTACTAATTGTTTTGTTTCTTGAACTATATCTAAAAATGATCTGGAGTGTTCTGGTCCTCGAGTATATGGAACAACACAAAATTTACAGAATTTATCACAACCTTCTTGTATTGTTATAAACGAAGATATTTTAGAACTTTCATTTTTTGTTAAATTTAAATGATCAAACTTTTCAATAACTTCAAATTCGGTTGAGTTAATTTTTTTATTATTTCTCTCTAAGTTTTTAATAACTTTATTAATTTGGTGATAAGATTGAGGTCCAATTATTCCATCAATATATTTTTCTCTTTTTAATAACTCTTCACCCTCTGCTTGCGCAACACAGCCCGCAACTAAAAGTATTGGCTTTTTCATGTTTTTAAACTTTTTTTTAAGTCTTCCGATATCATGGTAGACTTTATCTGTTGCTTTTTCTCTTATGTGGCAAGTATTTAAAACATAACAATCTGCTTCAGAAATATTTTTTGTCAAAATATATCCTATATTTTTCGTCATATCTAAAATACGATTGCTATCGTACTCATTCATTTGACATCCGAAGGTTTTAATAAATATTTTTTTTGACAATTTATTTTTTTATTTTTGAACCATATAGTTCTAGTTTGTGATCAACTAATTTGTATCCTAATTTTTGAGCTATCTTATTTTGAAGTTCTTCTATATCCTTATCAACAAATTCTACTATTTCTCCACTATTAATGTCTATAAGATGATCGTGATGTTCGTCTGTTGATGGTTCATATCTTGATTTTCCTTCTTTAAAATCATGTCGCTCTATTATTCCTGACTCTTCAAGAAGTTTTACTGTTCTATAAACAGTGGCAATACTAATTTTGGAGTCTATTAAACTAACTCTTTTGTGAAGTTCGTCAACATCCGGATGGTCTTTTGATCCATAAGTGGATTTCGAGTCCGACATTACCTTTGCTATTACTTTTCTTTGATCGGTAAGTCTAACGCCTTTTTTTTACATTTTTCTTCAATAACACTACTCATAATTTAAAGTAATTTAGCTTAAATATACTGGTTTAATCAATTTATTTTCTAAAAGATTTTTTTTAATTAAAATTTCAATGTTTTTAAGGTTAAATTCAGTTAAAAATGAATTATTATATCCGTATATCTTTGAGCCTTTAGATATTTTGATGCCTTTTGCCACAGCTAATGAGGCTCTTATTGTTGAAAAGCTGCCTGGGCCACAATTAACTATTATCGAAAAATTTTTATCAATAATAGTGTTATTTTTTTTTAAAAAATGAATTATATTACTTACTAGTTCATCTTTTTTATTAATACTATTTTTAATTTTATGAATATAAAAATTATTATAGACTCTCAAACCAATTAAATCATCTTTGCCTGTGCAATTAATAATCAGAAAATCTTTTATCATATGTTTATTTATAGTTTTTTTATTGCCTTCTAACAATTCTTTTTCTTTAAATAAGAAGACTGAGGACTACGGAATTATAGCAATTATGTATCATAGATTTGAAGAAAATAAGTACCCTTCTACTAATGTGAGAATAAAAGAATTTAGTCAACACATAAAGATGATAAAAGATAAAAATATAGATTTTATTAATCCAAAAAACTTTAAAGATAGTCTAATATCTAATAAATCCAAAAAAAAGGTTCTACTAACTATTGATGATGGCTTTCTTTCATTTTATAAAAATGCTTGGCCTATATTAAAAAAAAATAAAATACCTTCTATATTGTTTGTAAGCACAAGAGAAATTGGTAGTTTTAATTATATGACCTGGGACCAAATAAGAGAAGTGGCAAAAGAGGATTTTGCAATAATTGGTAATCATAGTCATTCACATGAATATTTGATTGATTTTGAATCTGAAAAAATTAAAGAGGATATAAGTAAGTCTATGTCGATATTTAAGAAGCAACTAGGCTACAACTCTGAATTTTTTTCTTATCCTTTTGGTGAATATAGCCTTGAATTAAAAAAAATTGTTAAAGATCTCGGTTTCAAATATGCATTTGGACAGCATTCAGGTGTTTCTGATGAAACCAAAGATTTTTTTGAACTACCAAGATTTCCTATCAATGAGAAATATGGAAAAATAGATAGATTTAAAACTATTTTAAATACTAGACCATTAAAGTATAAAGTTATCAATCCAATTGAAAAATATATTAATAATTCAACAAATCCTCCAAAAGTAACTGTAGAATTTTTTAAAGATATAGAAAATATAAAACTTTTGAATTGTTACTCCAATGAAGAGAACACTTGGAGAAAGTCTGAAATTGTCTTTATTGAAGATTATAAAATTAAAATTAATTTAAAAGGAAAGTTTATCACAGAAAGGGGGAGAATAAACTGCTCTCTAAGAAATGATGATGGGTCATGGAGATGGTTAGGAATGCAATTTGTTATAGCAGAAAAATAAATTATAAATTTAGTTCTTTCTTAACTACAGAATTTGTTAGTTTAACGTTTTCAAAATCTTCTAGAGCATTTTGTTTCATCATTTTAGCTAAAACATTAGTATACTCCTCTCCTGTTGCAGCGTAACTATCAAGTGTATGAATGAGCTTTCTGCCGGAAATTGCTCTATTAGAAATTCTTAATTTGTGTCTTTTTTCTCTAAATTCTCTATAACCTTTATGAGTATTTAAGTTGTTTTTGTAAGCCTTTACTGATGCTCTAAGAATAGGAAACCTCAAAATTTTGTGCTTTTTTTCATCACTTCTATTTAAAGGTTCAATCCCTCTACCGGTCCAAGTCCACTGGCCAAAAATAGCATTTCCTTCAAGCGCAAATCTAGATGTTCCCCATCCGCTTTCTTTAGCTGCTTGAGCTATGGCTATCGAAATTGGAATTATATCCATTCTCTTTTCTAGCTCTAAAACTTTTCCATTTTTCACTTTATACTCTTTAAATTTCTGTCTTAACCAAGCTTTCTCTTTGTCTGATGTCATCTTTTTTTTTGCAATTTTTTTAAGTTTAAATCTATCATCAAGAATTTTTTCATTCTCTGCAACAACTAGAGGAAGTACAATTTTTATAAATGTATCTTTTTTTAGTTGTGTGCTTGATATTTGATCTAGATCTTTAGGAAATTGAGTAAAATAAATAGGCTTGACTAGTTTATTTTTTCTTACATCCTTCAAGTCGTATTCGACTTCAGCGAATAGAGTAAGTATTGTCTGGGTCTTTATGTTCAGGTCTGGTAAAATAAATTCTCTAACTTTATTTTGTTTCTTTTTAGAACTATCTTCAATTGGAGCCTTGGCTATTTCTGTTTTTACTTTTGGTTTTTTCGTTGGTGATTTAACTACATCTTTGCTTTTAGTTGGTGCCTTAATAGCTTCTTTTTTTGTTATTACTTTATCATTATCTGTTCCAAAAATTTCCTCAATAAAAGTTTGAATTTTAACGACTTCTTTTTCTTTAACGGATTGAGTAACTTTAATTCCACCTAAAACGGTTATTGATAAAAGGGCTAAAACAACTGAGCCTAAAATAAATTTGTTTCCTGATTTTTGCTCAATTTTAAGATTATATGCACTATTTAAAATATTTACTGTTCCTTTGCTTATAAAAGAACAAAAATTTAGAACTCCTTTGTAAAAAGAATAAATAGCATTTACAATTCCTCTGAAAATAATTCCCCTAATAACAAAACGAATAAACTTATAAGTATTAATAATTAAAGATTGTAAAGCTGACTTTATATTTCTAAAAAATTTTACAAGTGCATTTGTAATTGAGTAGAAAAAATCAATTATTGCATTTGAAGCCGAAGAAACTGGTTTTGTTATTTTTTTTGAATGAATTTCTATAATACTTTTATTGATCTCTGTAGGTATTGGGACATTGTTTTTTTTTAAAATGTGCTCTAGCTGGGGAGTGGTTAAATATTTTTTATTTTTTATATAAGTATTAACTTCGTTAATTCTATATATTTTTGATAGCTCAAGTAACTTTTCTCTATAGCTTAAATTTTTTTTCATATTAACTTGCCTCTACTGATTTAACCTCTTTAACATAATGACGTAGAAGATTTTGAACTCCTTGTTTTAAAGTCATAACTGAACTTGGACATCCTGAACAACTTCCTTGCAACTCAACTTCTACAACGCCGTCACGAAAAGATTTAAATTTAATATCTCCTCCATCTTTAGCAACTGCTGGTCTTATTTTTGTATCTAAGACATCTTTAATTTTGTTTACTGTTTCATCAGTACTTTCTTTTGATGTAGGTTTATCAGTCTTGCTGTCTAGTATAGGTTTATCATTTTTTTCAAAATACTCATTGATATGAGATATCACCATAGGTTTAAGCGCGTCCCAAGAAATTTCCTTAGTTTTTTTTACAGTAAGAAAATTTTGTGATAGCAAAACTAATTCAACTCCGTCAAACTCTAGTAAATTTTTAATAAATTTATTTTTAACTTTGTTAATTTCTTTCTTTTGAAATTCTTCAGTTCCAACATTAGAAATAGTTTTTCCTGAAAGAAATTTCAGTGAGTCTGGATTTGGTGTCTGTTCAGTTTGAATCATACTAAATTTATATTACAATAAGCCTACTATTTCACGTACCATTTTTAAGTTCTTCTCAGCTTTTATACTAGCTTTTTCTTTACCTTTATCTATAACATCTATTAAATAAGACTTATCGTCCATAAGTTGTTTAATCTTTTTGCCGATAGGACAAATTACCTCAATCAATACATCCGCTAGTTTAGTTTTTAAATGAGAAAATTCTTTTCCGCTCATTTCTTTTAATACATCTTCTAATTTACTCCCCTTAACATCTGCATATATATTAAGTAGATTTAAAGCCTCCGGTCTTTTGAGCAATTCCTTTTCATTGTCCGGTAACGACTCGGAATCAGACTTTGCTTTTTTTATCTTTTTAACGATATCATCTGAACCATCTTTAAGATTTATTCTTGAATAATCAGAAACCTCAGATTTGCTCATTTTTTTTGTTCCATCTCTTAAGCTCATAACTCTTGAAATATTTTTTTGAATTAACGGTTCTGGTAAAGGAAAAAAATCCCTACTATTGAAATCATTATTGAATTTTTGTGCTATGTCTCTTGATATCTCAAGATGTTGCTTTTGATCTGCTCCAACCGGTACATGCGTAGCTTTATAAAGTAAAATATCCGCTGCCATTAAATTAGGATAAATATAAAGTCCTACACTCGCCTTTTCTTTATCGGAACCTGCCTTGTCTTTAAATTGTGTCATTCTGTTTAGCCATCCTACTCTTGAAACACAGTTCAATATCCAGGCTAATTCCGCATGGCCGCTCACTGAAGACTGATTAAATATTATGCTTTTTTCCGAGTCTAGACCTGATGCTAAAAACCCAGCAGTTGTTTCTAAAATATTTTGTTTAAGTTCTTTTGGGTTTTGAAAAACTGTAATTGCATGTAAGTCTACAACACAGTATATACACTCCATTTTTTTTTGAAGTGATACAAAATTTTTTAATGCTCCTAAATAATTTCCAAGATGTAAGTTCCCTGTCGGTTGTACACCCGAAAATACTAGTTTTGTATTAGTCATATTAATTTGTTTTATAGTTTTTTATTTTTAATACCCTCAATAAATAACATGTTATCAAATAAATTGTTGCTACAAAACTTACAATAAACAAAAGATAAATAGACTTAAATTTATCAGTGTATTCAAGGCTTTGGCTGAAATAATCTAAAAAGAACCATAAGATAAAAGACATTATAATTGTTGATAAAATAATTTTAAGAATGTTTGTAAAAAGATTAGGCTTGATCAAAAGAAGTTTTCTTTTTTTAAGCAAGAAGACATAAATGATCACACCTATCCAGGTAGAAACTGAAGTTGCAATTGCTATTATAACAAACCCGACTTCTTTAAAAAAACTTAAACTTATAAAAATATTTAAAAAAACTATAAATATAGAAATGTAAAATGGAGTCTTGGTATTGTCTCTTGCAAAGAAAAAGTTGGAAAGAATTTTTACCAATGCAAAAGCTGGTATTCCATATCCAAAATATTTTAGTGCTTTTGCTGTCATTTCAATATTTTTTTCTGAGAAAGAGCCGTATCCAAATAATGCATTAATTATTTGCTCTGAGGCTAAAATCAAACCTAAACTTGCTGGTATAGACAATAATAAAGATAGCTCTATAGATTTACTTTGAATGTTATAAACTTTAAGAATATTTTTTGTTTTTATAGCTTGTGATAAAACTGGTAAAGATACAGTTCCTACTGCTATTCCAGCAATAGCCAAATTTATTTGGTAAACTCTGTCTGCGTAATAAAGATATGAAACAGCGCTAGCTTCAAAAGAAGCAATAATTGTTCCAACTAAAATATTAATTTGTGTCACTCCAGAGGAAAATATGCTTGGCAAAAGTTTTTTTAAAAAAAATTTTACTTTTTTGCTTATTTTTTTTTTAAATAGAAAAGATGGTTTGTAATATTTTTTAGTAAAGAATATTAAAAAAAACAATTGAATTAAGCCTGCAAAAAGAACACCGAAAGAAAGATTTTTAGCAAAGCTAAGGTCTAATTTATACGAAATAATTAAACTTAGTATTAAAACAATATTTAATATAATCGGTGCGGCGGCAGCAGCTGCAAATTTATTGTTTGAATTTAAAATTCCTGAAAAAAAAGAAGACAAACTTACAAATAATAGAAAAGGGAATGTGATTCTTGTTAATTCAACCGCAAGATTAAATTTTTCTACATCTTCGAAGAAACCTGGAGCAATTAAATAAACCAAATACGGTGTAAATATTTCAGCGAGTAATACAATGGCAAATAGAATTAAGAAAAGAAGAAAAAAAACTTCATCAGCAAATTTTTTTGAATTTTCTCTGCTTTTTATATTTTCCGAGGTAAAACTTGGAATAAAAGCAGCGTTAAACGTTCCTTCTGCAAATAACCTTCTAAAGGTGTTTGGGAGTCTAAATGCCACAAAAAATGCATCAGCATAAATAGATGCTCCTAAAAAAATAGCAATTAGTATATCCCTGATGTACCCGAGTATTCTGCTAACTAAAGTAAAAAAGCTAAATACAGAAGTTGATGATAATAAGTTCATAATATTTCTAAATTAAGCCACAATTAATTAGTGATATGTTCCAATTTATAATACATACTCAAAATTTAAATGACAAAAAAATCTAAAATCGATCATTATTCAGATAAAGAAGCACTTGATTTCCATATTACTGGTAAGTCAGGCAAAATTGAGGTCAGTTCGTCAAAACCTTTAACAACAAAAAGAGACTTATCCTTAGCTTATTCACCGGGTGTGGCTGCTCCTGTAAAAGAAATAGCTAAAAATCCTGATGCTGTATATGACTATACGAGCAAAGGTAACTTAGTTGCAGTAGTGAGTAATGGGTCTGCAATTCTGGGGCTAGGTAATCTAGGGTCTTTAGCTTCGAAACCTGTAATGGAAGGAAAAGCAGTTCTATTTAAAAGATTTGCTGATATTGACTCTATAGATATTGAAATAGATAGTTCCAATACAGATGAAATAGTATCGACTATTAAAAATATTAGTAATACATTTGGCGGTATAAATTTAGAGGACATTGCTGCTCCAGATTGTTTCGTAATAGAAAAACAATTAAAAAAAGTTTTAGATATCCCTGTTTTTCATGATGACCAGCACGGAACAGCTATAATTACTACTGCGGCTTTGATTAATGCTTTAGACATAGCAGGAAAAAAAATTGAAAAAGTAAAAATTGTTATTAATGGAGCTGGATCATCTGCTCAAGCATGTGCAAATTTGTTTAAAAATTCTGGTGCAAAATTACAAAATATTATTATGTGTGATCGTAGTGGAGTTATCTACAAAGGAAGAAAAAATGTAGATCAATTTAAATCTTCCCATGCAATTGAAACAAAGCTAAGAACTTTAGGCCAAGCAATTAAAAATGCTGATGTGTTTTTAGGTCTATCGGCAAAAGATTTAGTTTCAAAAGAAATGGTAAAATCGATGGCAAAAAATCCTATTATATTTGCCTGTGCTAATCCTGATCCTGAGATTAAACCCGAAGATATTCAGGAAACAAGATCTGACGCAATTATAGCTACAGGAAGATCGGATTATCCTAATCAAGTAAATAACTTAATTGGTTTTCCATATGTTTTTAGAGGTGCTCTTGATGTGAGAGCAAAAGAAATTAATGAAGATATGAAGATTGCTGCTGCAAAAGCTATTGCACTACTAGCAAGAGAAGATGTTCCTGATGAAGTTGTCTCAGCTTACGGTGGTGATAGACCAAAATATGGAAGAGAATATATTATTCCTTCAACTTTTGATCCAAGGCTTATGAGTGTAATTCCTGCAGCAGTTGCAGAAGCTGCAATGAATAGTGGCGTTGCTAGAAAAAAAATAACTAACTTAGAAGTTTATAAAGATGAATTAATTAATCGACTAGATCCCTCTATGTCTCTAATGCAAGGTATAAATGCTAAAATAAGAAAAGATCCAAAAAGAGTAATTTTTGCAGAGGGTGAAGATAAAAATATGCTTAAAGCTGCAATAGAATTTGGAAAAAACAAACTTGGAATTCCAATTTTGATTGGTTCTGAAAAAAGAATAAAAGAACAGTTAAAAGAAATAGGTCTTGATGAAAATTTTAAAATAAAAATTGTCAATTCAACAAGCAAAGAAAAAAGAGAGAAATACGTAAAATATTTATACAAAAAACTACAAAGAGATGGTCAACTTGAAAGAGATGTAGATCGTTTGATAAGAAATGACAGAGTTGCTTGGGGTTCATCTATGATTGCTTGTAAAGATGCAGATGCTATGGTTACAGGAAATATTAGACACTATGCAGCTTCTGTTGAAAAACTCAAAAAAGTAGTTGAAGCAAGATCAGGTGAGACTATTTTTGGAATGACAATTATTGTTTCAAAAGGTAAAACAATACTTGTTGCGGATACCAACGTTCAAGATTTTCCGTCAGCAGAAAGACTTGTTAACACATCCATATCCTGTGTAAGAGTAGCAAGATTATTTGGTTTTGAACCTAAGGTTGCCTTCTTGTCTCATTCCACTTTTGGAAAACCCATATCTAGAAATACAAAACATGTGAGAGATGCTATTGAGTTATTAAAAACTAAAAAAGTAGACTTTGACTTTGATGGTGAGATGCAGCCTGACGTAGCTTTAAATCCAATTTATAAAGAAGTCTATCCTTTCTCAAAAATAGTGGGCAATGCAAATATATTAATTATGCCAGCCTTGCACAGTGCAGCTATTTCAACAAAATTAATGAAAACTTTTGGGGGAGCAAAGTTAATTGGTCCTCTTTTAATAGGTTTAGGTATGCCTATAGAGGTAGCTCCGCTTAGATCGTCTACTTCAGATATATTAAATCTTGCTTCTGTAGCGGCTTATTCGTCTGGTGTAATTGACTATAATGATAACTAAATTTTATTACGACTTAACTCTTCCACTAAATAGATAACAGGGATTACCTTTTGAACACCATATATTTTATCAGCCTCTTCAATAACTAACTTTTTTTCATCTTTATCCATTGCAATTCCAAAAATATAAATCTTCTTATTAATAGTTTCTAAAGTATAGTTTGAAGATTTAATTACTTTGCTCAATATCATTGCTGTTCTCAACTGACTAGTTATAAGAATATCTTTTGCATTGCTTTTAAAATTTGAGTTACCCTTTATTTCTATCGCATTATTTACTTCCCTTACTCCCTTGGTTTCCCAGGCTAATTTAGTAATCTTTATTTTTTCCTCCGGCTCATCAACCTTTCCGGTAACAAATATTCTGCCATCTAATACTTCTACTTGGATTGATAAAAAATATTTTTTTTCTAATATAGTTAATCTACCTATTAAACTTTTTTGCATCAAAGTATCATCTATCTGCATTCCAACTGTTCTTGGGTCAAAAGTTACAGAGACACCTCTTCCAAAAGCTCCTAGGTTTTTACTGCAGCTATTTAAAAACAGCAAAATTAAAAATAATTTAAATAATTTTTTCATTTTTTATAGTTAAGCAAATTTCATAAACTTTCTTTTTTGGAATCTTCTCTTTTTTAGAGATTAGCTCAACTACATCTTTTAAACTATATTTTTTTAGATAAGTTAAAGCTTCTTTTCTTATGTTAAAGTTATCAACAATGATATTGCCTGTGGTCTTTCCAGATATTACTACTGTCATCTCTCCTTTTGGTGGTAATTTAAATAAATTAATCCCCGCTATGGTGTCTCTATAATAAGTTTCATGAATTTTTGATATTTCCCTTGCTATTACAATTTTACGATTCATAAAATTTTTTTTAAAAGATTTTAAATAAAAGTTTATTTTTATCGCTGGTAAAAAAAAAATTATAGCATTAGGTTCTTTGTTTAACTTAATTATAACTTTTTCTAGTTCTTTTTCTTTTTTGGGCAAAAAACCATAAAATAGAAACCTATCTCCAAAACCTGATGTACTCATAGCAGAAGTAATAGAGGATGGCCCTGGAACAGAATAAATCTTGATATTTTCTTTGATGCATTCTTTTATTAGCAAATTTCCTGGATCTGATAAAACAGGTGTTCCAGCATCAGAAATAAGAGACAAAATTTTGCCGTCATTTAAATATTTAATAATTTTTGTAAGCTCTTTTTTTTCATTATATTTATGATATGAAATTAGTTTTTTTTTAATGTTATAGTGATTTAATAATTTTAATGATCTTCTTGTATCCTCACATATTATAATGTCCGATTTTTTTAATATATCAACTGCTCTAAACGTTATATCGTCAAGATTTCCTATTGGAGTTGATACAATGTACAGTCCTGGTGTAGAAGTATTCATAATGTATGACTAAAATTATATTAGTATTTTTATCTTATATATTTATATTTTTTAACTCTAATTTATTGGGTAGCGAAAAGGTTGATAAAAATTTAAAAATTGGTTTATTAGCTCCTTTTTCTGGAGAATATAAAAACTTAGGAGAGTCTATTCTCTTTTCAGCACAGCTTGCACTAGAAGAAATAGACGATGAAAACATTGAAATAATTCCAAGAGATTCGGGTTCAAATAATCCTGAGCTTCTAATTAAAGCAACTGAGGAAATTATAAATTCTGGGGCAAAAATAATAATTGGTCCAACGGACTCTAAATATTTTGGAGAACTCGCAGAGTATAAAGATACAATATTTATTTCTTTATCAAATATGCAACCTGAAATCACAAATAATATTATTAGCATAGGTATAAGCTTAGAATCTCAAATTTCTGCTTTGGAAGATTTAATTATAAATAAAAATAAAACAAAAACTATAATTATGTATCCTAAGAATGAATATACAGAATTTGTAGATCAAAAAATAAAATTATCAAAATTGAAAAATTATAAAATATTTAAATACAGCTCTGATCCCAAGATTTTAACAGGAGAAATAAGTAAATTAACTAATTACACTCAAAGAAAAAGAAATTTAGAACTAAGAAAAAAAATGCTTGCTGACAAAGAAGATCCTCAATCTGAAAGAGAAATGGAATTACTCGAACAAAAATATACTTTGGGAGAGGTAAATTTTGACTCTTTAATTATAATTGATTTTGGAAATAGTTTAAAAAGTGTTTTGGCTTCACTCGCATTTGTAGATGTTGATGATAGCAAAGTTTTATTCACTACAGTTAATCAGTGGTTTGATAAAAGTATATTTTATGAAAATTCAGTAAAAAATTTATATTATCCCTCTGTAGACCTTAAAAATTTTAAAAATTATAATACAAAATATTTAGAAACATTTAAAATAACACCTAATGAAATAACAATTCTAGCATATGATGCCTTGGGTTTAGTTTATTATATCTGGAAAAAAAATAATGGAATATCAAATATAAACAATTTTTTTATTAAAGATAAGATAAACGGAAAAATTGGTGTATTTAAATTTAGAAACGGAAAGATATTGCAAGAATTAAAAATATATAAAACTCAAAATAAAGATTTTAAAGAAAATTAATTTTGGCTTTCAAATTTTTAAAAGCTAAATACCGATGATCCATCATCATTTTTTTTCTTTTTTTCATTTGACCAAAGGTAATCTTATAATTATTTGGAATGAAAATTGGATCATATCCAAAACCATTTTTACCAAGTATTTTTTTTGATATATTCCCTTTTATTACCCCAACTGAACTGAATTCTTTTCCATTTTCAAATTTTATAGTAAGGCTGCATACAAATTTCGCTTTCGTATTTTTAACTTTCTTATTTTTATTTTCAGATTCTATTAATTTGATAATTTTTTTCATAGCATTTATAAAACCACCATATTTTTTTGCCCATCTCGCAGAATAAATACCAGGCTTATTTTTTAAACAGTGAATTGACAATCCAGAATCATCAGAAATTGAAGTTATTTTAGATTTTTTATAAAAATATCTAGCTTTAAGCTTCGAGTTTGCTAAGAAACTTTTTCCTGTTTCTTTTGGACTTTTAATACCGTAATTTGAAGGTGATATTTTTTTTAGTTTATTTGACAATAAATAGCTTATTTCTTTGAATTTACCTTTATTGTGAGTACCTATTAAAATTTTTTTAATTTTTTTCATATTTGCCTAGTATTTAAATATTTAGCTCCTATATAGCAATTATGGAAAATAAAAATGACCAAAATATAGAAGAGTCTAAAGAAATCAACAATAAAGAAGATGGTCAAAAAGACCAAGAGGAACTTTCGGTTGAAGACAGGCTAAAAGAAGCAGAAAATAAGAACCTTAGGTCATTGGCTGAAATAGAAAATCAAAGGAGAAGGTATGAAAAAGAAATCAAAGAAGCGTTTGAATTTGGTGGTTTCAATTTTGCAAAAGAAACTTTGTCACTTTTAGATAATTTAAACAGAGCACAAGAGTCAATTAAAAATGATGAGAGTTTAAAAGATAGCAAAGATCTTAAAAAATTTTTAGAAAATATAAAGATTATTGAAAAAGATATCATTAGCGTTTTTGAAAAAAATAATATCAAAAAAATTTCTTGCTTAAAAAAAAAATTTGATCCAAATTTACATCAGGCAATGCTGGAAATAGAAGATGAAACCAACGAACCTGGCACAATTGTGCAGGAGATCCAGCCTGGATATATGTATGGTGAACGACTTTTAAGGCCATCTTTTGTAGGTATTTCAAAGAAAAAAGGTCATAAAAATGAGAAAAAATAGTCTTCTACGACTTGTAGAAATCAAAAAAACACCCATATTAAACTTAACAAAAGGATGGATGAACAATAATGAGTAAAGTAATTGGAATAGATTTAGGAACAACGAATTCTTGTGTAGCCATAATGGATGGTTCGCAAGCTAAAGTTTTAGAAAATACTGAAGGAGCAAGAACAACTCCTTCTGTGGTTGCCTTCTTGGAAAAAGAAGAAAAATTAGTTGGTCAGCCTGCCAAAAGACAAGCTGTAACAAATCCCAATGATACTATTTATGCAGTCAAAAGATTAATAGGAAGAAAGTTTGATGGCGATGCTGTTCAAAAAGATATAACTAAGGTTCCTTATACAATTGTTAAAGCAGATAATGGAGACGCCTGGATAGAGGGCAAAGGTAAAAAGTATTCACCTTCTCAAATTTCCGCTTTCGTGCTTCAAAAAATGAAAGAGACTGCTGAAAAATATTTAGGTCAAGCTGTAACTAAAGCTGTTATTACTGTTCCAGCATACTTTAATGACTCTCAAAGGCAAGCAACTAAAGATGCAGGTAAAATTGCAGGCCTTGAAGTATTAAGAATTATCAACGAACCAACCGCTGCATCTTTAGCATATGGTTTAGATAAAAAAGGTGGAAAAAAGATAGCAGTTTATGATTTAGGAGGTGGAACATTTGATGTTTCAATTTTAGAAATTGGGGACGGAGTTTTTGAGGTTAAATCCACTAATGGAGATACTTTTTTGGGTGGTGAAGACTTTGATGATACAATTGTAGAATATTTAGTTAGTGAATTCAAAAAAGATAATGGTATTGATCTTAAGAATGACAAATTAGCTTTGCAAAGATTAAAAGAAGCTGCTGAAAAAGCAAAGATAGAACTCTCTTCAGCTACTCAAACAGAAATAAATTTACCGTTTATTACAGCAGACAAAACTGGTCCGAAACATCTAAATTTAAAATTTACTAGAGCTAAACTTGAAGCTCTAGTTTCAACGCTAGTCGAAAGAACTTTGGAACCTTGTAAAACTGCTCTTAAGGACTCTGGCTACTCGGCTGCTGAGATAAACGAAGTTGTTTTAGTAGGAGGAATGACTAGAATGCCCAAAATTATCGAAACTGTTAAAAACTTTTTTGGTAAAGAACCTAACAAAAGTGTAAACCCTGATGAAGTGGTGGCAATGGGAGCTGCTATTCAGGCCGGCGTTCTTCAAGGAGACGTTAAAGACGTTTTGTTACTTGATGTAACTCCATTATCACTTGGTATAGAGACATTAGGCGGCGTATCAACAAAACTTATTGAAAAAAATACAACGATACCTACTAAGAAAAGCCAAGTATTTTCTACTGCTGAAGACAATCAGCCTGCTGTATCAATCAGAGTTTTACAGGGTGAAAGAGAAATGGCTGCAGATAATAAAGTTTTAGGAAATTTTGAGCTTGTAGGAATACCTCCGGCTGCAAGAGGTACTCCTCAAATAGAAGTCACTTTTGATATAGATGCTAATGGTATTGTAAGTGTTTCTGCAAAAGACAAAGGGACTGGAAAAGAGCAAAAAATTCAGATTCAAGCTTCAGGTGGATTGTCTGATGAAGAAATTAAGAATATGGTAAAAGATGCAGAGGCCAACAAAGAAGCAGATAAAAAGAAAAGGGAATCCGTTGATGTCAGAAATCAAGCGGATAGCCTAGTTTTTTCTACAGAAAAAAGTTTAAAGGAGCATGGTGATAAGGTTAGTGCGGAAGAAAAAAAAGCAATAGAAAATGGAATTTCTGACCTTAAAAAATCTCTCGAAGGAACCGATTCGGAAGATATTAAGAAAAAAACACAAAGCTTAATACAGGCATCAATGAAGCTTGGTGAGGCTGTATACAAAAGCCAACAAAAAACTCAGGCAAAACCTGATGATAAAAAAGATAACAATACTGAAGACAAAGGAAAAGATAAAGACAACGTAGTCGATGCAGACTATGAAGATGTAAAAGAAGATAAAGAAAAAAGCGCCTAAGATATTAAGAATATAAAGGAGACGTCCTGTGGGCAAGAGTGATTATTATGATGTCTTAGGTATAACTAAGTCATCCTCAAAAGATGAGATTAAAAAAGCATACCGTAAATTAGCCTTAAAATATCATCCCGACAAAACTAAAGGAGACAAAGCTTCTGAAGAGAAATTTAAAGAAGCTAGTGAAGCCTATCACGTATTATCAGACGACAAAAGAAAAGCTAACTACGATCAGTTTGGCCATGCTGCGTTTCAAGGGTCTGGTAGTCAAGGTGGTTTTGGTAATTTTGATTTTTCTTCATCCTTCTCGGATATATTTGAAGATTTTTTTGGAGATTTTGAGGTTGGGGGAACATCTAGAAGATCTTCTAACAGAGGAAATGACTTAAGATACGATTTGAGTATAACATTGGAAGACTCATATAAAGGTTTGGAAAAAAATGTTAGATACACAACTTATAAAAAATGTTCTGACTGCTCAGGAAGTGGGGCGGCAAAAGGGTCTAAACCTATAAAATGTAATTACTGCGCTGGAAGAGGTAAGGTAAGAACCAACCAAGGTTTTTTCACTGTTCAACAAACATGCCCTCAGTGTACTGGCTACGGAGAAACAATTGGCAAACCTTGTAATGGTTGTAGTGGAAATGGTAAAGTTCAAAGTAACGAAAATGTTACAGTAAAAATCCCTAAAGGTGTAGATGACGGAACAAGAATAAGACTTTCTAACAAGGGTGAGGCTGGAACCAAAGGAGGTTCGAGTGGAGATTTATATTTATTTATTTCAATAGATAATCATAGTGTTTTTAAAAGATCAGAAGAAAACCTTTATTATGAGCTACCAATTACTTTTTCTGATGCTGCACTAGGTACAACAGTAGAAGTTCCTTCTATAGACGGTGGTAAATCTAAAATCAAAATACCATCAGGTACACAGCATGGAAAACAATTTAGACTTAAGGGAAAAGGTATGCCGTTCTTAAAGAGAAGTATATTTGGTGATTTATATATTAGAATTGTAACTGAGGTTCCTGTATCATTATCTAAGAGACAAAAAGAACTTTTGGAAGAGTTTAAAAAGCTTGAAGATACAAAGCCTAGTCCTGTAATAAAAAGTTTTTTTGATAAAGCTAAAAAGTTTTGGAAAAATTAAAATACTAATGAAAAAAATTAATTTAGCTATAACTGGTTGCCTTGGAAGAATGGGTCAACAAATTATTAAGTCTATTAAAATTTCTAAGAGCTTTAAGTTAGTTTCTGTTACTGAAAATAAAAATATTAAAAGAAAAGTATCAAATTTAAGACCTCAATTGAATTCTATAAATGCTTTTAAGAATGCAAATGTAATTATAGATTTTACAATACCTAAGAGCACTCTTGAAGTTTTAAAAATTGCATCTAAATTAAAGAAAAAAGTTATTATAGGAACTACAGGTTTTTCTAAAAAAGAGGAAAAATTAATAAAAAAATACTCTAAAAAAATACCTATACTCAAAGCTGGCAACATGAGCCTGGGTATAAATTTATTAATGTACTTAACTGAGATAGCCTCAAGATCACTTAACAAAAATTTTTTAAGTAAAGTTTTTGAAATTCATCATAGACGCAAAAAAGATTATCCTTCTGGGACAGCCTTTATGCTTGGAAAAGGAATAGCTGTAGGAAAAAATAAAGATTTTTATAAATTGATAGGGAAAAAATATTTAAATAAAAAGTCTTTTCCTTATGGTAAAAAAATTAATTTTAATTCACTAAGAAAAGGATCTGTTGTAGGCAAACATGAGGTTTTATTTTCTAGCAGAAATGAAATGATTACCTTAAATCATGAAGCTTTTGATAGGGCACTTTTTGCTGAAGGCGCATTAACAGCTGCGAAATGGATAATGGGTAAAAAACCTGGCTTATATTCAATGAGAAACGTTTTGAATTTCAAATAAATTTTAAAGTGGATAATAAAAAAAAGTCTAAAATCATCCTTAGGATTTTAAATAAAATTTATCCTAGTGTTCGAGTTCCTTTAAAACATAGAAATTTATTTACTTTGTTAGTTTCTGTGACTCTGTCTGCTCAAACTACAGATGTTAATGTGAATAAAGCAACAAGAAAGATATACCCAAAATATAATAAGCCTGAACATTTTGTAAAACTGGGAAGAAAAAAAATTGAAAAATTAATAAAAACTTTAGGTTTTTTTAGGAATAAAGCAAAAAGTATATACTTACTCTCAAAACAATTAACAGAAAAACATAAAGGAAAGGTTCCAGAAAGTTTTGAAAAACTCGAGAGCTTGCATGGTGTAGGACATAAAACAGCTAGTGTGGTTATGTCTCAAGGATTTGGACATCCTGCTTTTCCTGTTGATACTCACATTCATCGTTTGGCACAAAGATGGGGTCTAACTAATGGAAAAAATGTCGTGCAAACTGAGAAGGACTTGAAAAAATTATTTCCAAAAAAATCATGGAATAAACTTCACCTGCAAATTATTTGGTACGGAAGAGAGTATTGTCAAGCTAGGGAATGTTACGGTATAACTTGTAAAATTTGTAACACTTGTTACCCTAATAGAAAGAAGCCAATTAAAACTAAGAAAGCTTAATATGAAAATTATAGGAATAGGAAATGCAATAGTAGATGTAATCTGTAAAGTTGAAGATAGTTTCTTAGCTAAAAATACTTTAACAAAAGGCTCCATGAAACTTGTTGATGAATCGGAGTTTAAAAAACTTTTATCTAGTTTAAATATTGAAGAAACAGTTTCGGGTGGATCAGTTGCTAATTCAATTGTAGGATTGTCTCAACTAGGAAATAAAGTTGGATTTATTGGAAAAGTAAGTGATGATAGCTTAGGAAGCAAATACGAAGAGGGTTTGAAAAGAGAGAAAGTTAATTATTTCTATTCAAAAAAAAAAGAGGATTTGCCAACAGGAACATGTTTAATTTTAATTACTCCAGATTCTGAGAGAACTATGTGCACCTTTTTAGGAACTGCAGGAAAAATAAATAAAAAAGATTTAGATACTAAAGCTATTAAAAACAGTGAAATAACTTTTTTGGAAGGTTATTTATGGGATGAGGGTGATCCCAAAAAAGCATTTGAAGAAGCAATTGAAAAATCAAATAAGGTGGCAATGTCTTTATCAGATCAATTTTGTGTCGAAAGACATAAAAATAATTTTTTAGAATTAGTCAAAAATAAATTAGATATTACTTTTGCAAATGAGTCTGAAGCAATGTCATTAATTAACGCAAAAAGTTTTGATGAAGTAATTTCATTCTCAAAATTATTAAATAAAATAATTGTTATCACAAGAGGAGAGAAGGGTGCTGTAGTAATTAAAAAAGATGAAGTAATTCAGAGTGGAATAAAAAAAAACCTTAAAATTGTAGATCTAACAGGTGCTGGAGACCTATTTGCTGCGGGCTTCTTGCACGGCTATGTAAATAATTTTACACTAAAAGATAGTTTGGAAAAAGGAACAGAAATGTCATCGAAAATAATACAGCAAATAGGTGCTAGACTATAATTTTATTTCTTTCTTCTTTTAAAACTTCCTTTGCCCTTTTTGGCTCTAACAACTCTTTTTCTATATTTTTTAGAAAATAAATCGATAGCAATCTTATTTCTTTTTTTCAAATGGAATAACCTTCTTTGGTACTAACAATAAAGTGATTGTCATTAAATTTATTTTGTATTTTTTTTCTTAGGCGGTACACATGGGTTTCAACTGTATGGGTGTCGGCATCTGAGGCATATCCCCAAACTTTTTCTAAAATTTTATCTTTATGAATAGGAGATCTTTTACTAAACAATAATTCGATCAGTTCAATCTCTTTTTCTGTAACAATAATAAATAATTTATCTTTCTTTAGTTTTTTTTCATTTTTATCCAAAAGATAATTTTTTTTTATTTTTATTGAAGAATTTTGAATAAATTCCTCAGTATTTATTAAATTAAATATTTTTTTTTTTAGTTCAGAAATTCTCATAGGTTTTTCGATTCTTTCTGGAAATGAATGTTTATTTTTATTTTTAGAATTATAAATTAACAATTTATTTTTATTTTCTAATTTATTTATAAATTTTACAATTTCACTGCTTTTGAGTACATCGCTATCTATTATCATAGTGCTAAACTCTAAAGATGAAATATCATTTGATTTATCTTGATAAAAAATTAAATTAAAGTCTAAATACTCTGTAAGTTCATTCAATGATTTGATAAAATTCTCTGAACCTAAACATAAAATATTTGGTTTACCATTTTGATTATGCATATAAAACTTATTAATAAAAAACTTTTATTCGGAAAGTATAAAGTAAAATGTGCCATAGGTAAAAGAGGAATTTATAAAAAAAGAGAAGAGGGTGATAATATAACTCCTAAAGGCACTTTTGGGTTTAAAAGTGTATTTTATAGGAAAGACAGAATTTCTAATATAAAAACCAAATTAAAAAAATTTATCATAAAAAGGAATATGGGTTGGTGTGATGATCCTCGTTCAAAGTATTACAATAAACTAATAAAATTTCCTTTTAATTTTAAAGCAGAGAAGCTTTTCATAAAAAAAAATATATACGATGTAATATTAGTATTAAATTATAATTCTGATCCAGTTATTAAATATAAAGGAAGTGCAATTTTTGTTCATATCGCATCTAAAAATTATCTTTCTACAAAAGGATGTATTGCTATATCTAAAAAAGACATAATCAAGTTATTGAGCTTAATTTCAAAAAAATCTAAAATAACAATTTGTTAATTACGCTCACCGAAAATGGAACTTCCAATTCGTAGAAAAGTAGATTTAAATTTTAATGCCTTCTGATAATCTGCTGACATTCCCATGCTGAGCTCTTTCAGACCAAGTGATACATTTTTATCATAGAGAAACTTAAAATGTTTTTCTACATCTACGTCGTTAGGAGGTATAGCCATTAGTCCTATTATGTTAAGATTTATTTCTTTTGTACAATATTTGTAAAAATCATTGAGATCATTTTCAGTAACGCCAGATTTTTGAGTTTCATTACCGATATTTACCTGAATAAAATACTTTAATTTTTTATTAATCTTGTTTTCGTGTTTACTCAACATATCTGCTAATCTTTTATTATCTAGAGAATGTATATAATCAAATAATTCTACTGCCTTTTTTGCTTTATTGCTTTGAAGGCCGCCAACCATATGTAGATTAATTTTTTTTTTGTTTTCTGATGCTCTGACCATTTAGCTTCAGCTTCTTGGACCTTGTTCTCACCAAAGTGCAAATGACCTTGATCAATAAGTGGTTTGATTGTTTCAAAGGGGAAGGTTTTGCTTACAGCTACTACATTAACGTTTGAGTTAGAAATATTAGATTTTATTTTATTTAATCTTTCAACTACAATGTTCATAAATGTCTATTACAAAAAACCATTATTACTTGTATATCGAAAATAGTAAATTATTAAATTTAAGTTTAATAAAAAAAAGAGGAAAATTCAGTATTATTTATAGATATGACAAAGAAAAAGAGCATTTAAAATCAATCAAAAAATTTAGAAAAGAATGTAAAAAAAGAGGGGTTGGGTTCTATATTGTTAATAATTTCATTATTGCTAATCAGTGCAAAGCTGACGGTCTTTACTTATCCTCATATAATAATAGTTTTTATAATAGGCAAAGCTTGAAACTAATTGGTTCTGCACACAACATTAAAGAAATATATCAAAAGAAAGAACAGGGTTGCAAAATAATATTTTTATCAAGACTTTTTAAAACTAACTATATTCAAAAAAAAGATTTTTATGGTGTTATTAAATTTAATTTATTAACTATGAGTAGAGACTCTAGTTTTGTCCCTTTAGGAGGAATAAGGATCGAAAATTTAAACAAATTGAATATGGTAAATTCAAAATCCTTTGCAGTTTTGTCTGAGGCACAAAAAAAGCCGGCTAAAATATTTAGCCGGCTTTTTTAAATTTTAAGTATTAGTATTAATTAAAACGCAAGAGCCATTGAGAACACAGTAGCTTTAGATTCTCTGCTAGTTATGTAATCAGCGTCGTCTGCTTGTGTATTAACGATACCAAGAGTTGCACCACCAATAGTGTATGCAGCTTGTATACTGTCAACAGTTTGCTCTACTTGTTTGTTTGCTAATGCACCCGTACCTTGAGTATATTTTTCAGATTTTTCTCTACCCATAGATACTGAAAGTTGATCATTAACAGCAAATTGAACACCTACTGCAGTTGTGTCATACCTGTAAGCTGCAGTGTTAGTTCCTGCTGCGTAGCTAGGAGCTGCTCTAGTTTCAGCTGCACCAACTGTAAGTGGTCCTGCTGAATATTTAACGTACACAGATCCTGATTCTTGTTTTTGAGTACCTGAAACTACAGATCCAGAAGAAGTGAAGAAATCAGCACCAACTGAAACGCCATCCGATGGGGATGCTGTCAGTTTGTACATAGTTGCGTCATCTGCTACTAATCTAGTTTCTGCAGTAACTGCTTTTTGTGAAGCACCTTGTGCACCACTTAAGTTAGGCACGTAAGCTACTGAAGCATTCACTCCGAATGGTAACAATCCTGAAGGTGTAGAATACTGAACGTTGTTGTATGAACTAACGTCAAAACCCCACGTAACTGTTGATGTATTAATATAGTCAGAACCTGTTCCAACTGCACCAACACCATAGTCTAATTCTACAGAAAGTCCGCACTCTGAAATACATAGTCCGAATGTTCCTAGATCACCAGTCAACTTAATTTGTGTGTCATCATTTTTAGTTGCTGCATCGTCTAACTCCATAGAGTAAGTCCAAGCATAACCATTATCTAACTCACCAGCTGCTGTGAAATTTAACTCGTTCGTAATTCCAAGTCCTTTTGACTGATGCTGAGAAGCACCACCGACAACGTATGTACCTGTTGCTGAACCTGATACTGAAAGTTCGCCAGCAAAAGATGACACTGAAATCGCAAAAGAAGAAAGAACTGCAAACAATGTTTTAGTTATTTTTCTCATTTTTTGTCCTTTTGTTTATTGTTTAATTACGTAATTGAAGGTAACTTAGACTATGTTTTTATAAAAAAACTCTATTTTGCTTATAATATAGTCATTTTTTTATAAACTGTTGTAATTTTACAACTATCAATTTATCGAGATTATTAAAGGATTTTTATGATAATAAACAACTCTAGAAGGAAAATAAGGATAATGCATATTTTAAACTTTTTTAACATGCCAAAATTGAAGATCTTTTTGATTTTATTGTTATCTTTAACATTAAACTCATCCTGCGGTATCTACAAACCAGTTGATGCAAGAAAAACTCCAGAAAAAGGCATCGACAAGGCTAGAAAAAATATAGAGGAAGGTAAGGGAGTTAGTATTAGAGGAATGATGGGGGGAGGAAAAACTAATACTTTTCAATTTAGCACCTCTAACCCTATGTGGAGATCCTCTATAGAAATTTTAGATTTTTTACCGCTAACAACAGTAGATTATTCAGGGGGATTGATAATTTCTGATTGGTATACTGATAGTTCAAACTCAAATGATTCATTAAAAATTACTGTAAGATTTTTATCCAATGAAATTTCAGCTACTAGCTTAAAAATTATTGTTCATCAAAGAACCTGTAATAATTTGAACCAATGCCTAACCCAAAAGATTGACTCAAAAATAGAAGATGAATTAAGAAGTTCAATTTTAAAAAAAGCTGCAATGCTTGAAAAAGAAGACAAGAATAAAAAGAAAAAATAATTATCAAAAATGGAACGAGTTAATTTTCAATTGATTGAAAAAAAATGGCAATCAGTTTGGAATAAAAAGAAAATTTACAGACCGAACAGTAGTAAAAAGTTCTACTGTCTAGAAATGTTTCCTTACCCATCAGGAAAAATTCACATGGGACATGTTAGAAATTATGCAATCGGTGATGTCATAGCAAGATTTAAGTATCTGAACGGTTTTAATGTTCTGCATCCTATGGGGTGGGATTCTTTTGGGTTGCCAGCAGAAAATGCTGCGAGAGAAAATAATTTACACCCCAAAGAATGGACAAAAAAGAACATTTCTGAAATGAAAAGACAGCTTAAAATGCTTGGCTTGTCCATAGATTGGGATTTGGAAATATCAACTTGTGAAGAAGAATATTACAAGCATCAACAAGAACTTTTTATAGATTTTTATAACAAAGGATTGGTATCTAGAAAAGAAAACTATGTAAATTGGGATCCTGTTGAAAAAACAGTACTAGCAAATGAACAAGTTGTTAATGGTCGAGGATGGCGTTCTGGTGCAGTGGTTGAGAGAAAAAAATTATCACAATGGTTTTTTAATATAACAAAATTTTCAGATCAGCTTTTACAAAATTTAGAAAAATTGGAAAATTGGCCGGAAAAAGTAAAAACAATGCAAAAAAATTGGATTGGAAGATCTGTTGGCTGTGAAATCAACTTCGAAATATTAGAAAAAAAAGAAAAATTAAAAATTTTTACAACGCGCCCAGATACAATTTTTGGAGCAACTTTTATTGCTATCTCCTCAGATCACCCATTATGTAAAAATTTTGAAAGCAGAACTGATTTTAAATCGTTTAAAACTGAATGTTTAAAAGTGGGTACTACTGAAGAAGCATTAGCAAATGCTGAGAAGGTTGGCTACAAGAGTGGTTATTTTGCAAGTCATCCTTTTATAAAAAATAATAGAATTCCGATATTCGTGGCAAATTTTGTACTAATGGATTATGGGACAGGTGCTATTTTTGGTTGCCCTGCTCACGACCAAAGAGATTTAGATTTTGCAAAAAAATATGGGATCGAAATTATAGAAGTAGTTTCAGAAAATATTAAAAAAACAAAAAACTTTAAAAAAATTAATGAGGCCTATACTGGAGAAGGTTCTATGATGAACTCTTCATTTTTAGATGGACTAAAGGTTAATGAGGCTAAAAATAAAATTATTGATGAAATAGAAAAAAGAAAGTTGGGTAACAAAAAAATTTCCTACAGGTTAAAAGACTGGGGTGTCTCAAGACAAAGATACTGGGGTTGTCCTATACCAATGATTTATTTAGAAGATGGCAGCATTGTACCAGTAGAGAAGAGTGAACTACCCATCAAGCTTCCTGAAGATATTGACCTTGGCTCTAGTGGTAATCCGCTCGAAAAACATCCCAATTGGAAAAATACAACACATAAAAAAACTGGAAAACCTGCAATTAGAGAAACTGATACACTAGATACTTTTGTTGATTCTTCTTGGTATTTTATGAGATTTTGTTCACCTGGCAACAAAGCAAAGCCTTTTGACGAAAAAAAATTAAATTATTGGATGCCAGTTGATCAATATATAGGGGGAGTTGAGCACGCGATTTTACACTTACTTTATTCAAGATTTTTTATGCAGGCTAGTAAATTAACTAATAAAAAGATAAGAGATGACGAGCCTTTCAAAGGTCTTTTCACTCAAGGAATGGTTTGCCACGAGACATATAAGGATAAAAAAGGCAAATGGATAAGCCCTGAAGAAATAGAAAAAACTGATAAAGGAGAATTTCTAAAAAAATCAGACAAATCTCAAGTTACTGTTGGTCCTTCAGAATCGATGTCAAAATCTAAAAAAAATATTATAGACCCCGAAATCATGATTAAAAGTTATGGAGCTGATGCTGTCAGATGGTTTATTTTATCGGATAGTCCTCCAGAAAAAGATGTTCAGTGGTCTAACCAAGGTGTGAGCGCATCATATAAATTTTTACAAAAAATATGGAATTTAAATTTAAAGATAATTGCTAGAAATGACGCAAAATCCTCTAAAATTTCTGAAGATAAATTAAAAACAGATTTTAATAACTATTTATTTAACATAACTAATTTTATTAAAAATTTTCAGCTAAATGTCTCCATTGCAAATATTTATGAAATTTATCGTTTAATAAGTTCCAGTTTAAATGAAAATGTAAGTAATAAATGTCTTAAAAAAATTATGATTGATTTTATGAAAATTTTAATTCCTTTCACTCCACATCTTGCGAGTGAATCTTTAGAGATTTTAGGAGAAAAAAACATTGATAAATGGCCTGAATTTGATGAAAAACTAATTAAGAAGAAAAAAGTAAAAATTGCTATACAAATAAATGGAAAAACAAGAGAAATAATAGAAATAGAAAAAGACCTGTTAGAAGGTGCGGCAGTTACAGAAAGTAAAAAAAGTGAAAAAGTTATGAGAAATTTAAATGACAAAAAAATATTTAAAACAATATTTGTTAAAAATAAAATTATTAATTATTTAGTAAAATAAATGAAAAACAAATTATCATTAATTTTAATTCTTTTTTTTTCAATTTTTGTTTTTTCGTGTGGGTATAAAAAAATAATTGAAAAAAATGATGGAACAGTGGCTATTAATGAAGTTAAAATAAATGGAGACAAACGAGTAGGATATATCATCAAAAATGACATTTTTCTTAGTTCAGCCACCGGGTCTGAAAACTTAATTAATATCAATTTAAATATTAAGAAATTTAAAGAAGTAAAAAACAAAAATGTTAGCGGAAAAATAGAAAAATACAGCATTAGACTAGACGCCAATGTAGAAGTAACTAATGTTCAAAGAAAATCTATATTTACAAGAGCATTTTCTACATCTACAGACTACGAAGTAATGAGTAACCACTCAGACACAATAAGTAATGAAAAGAATGCAGTCGAAATTTCTGCTAACCAGATATCTGAAGACATAGTAAGATTTATAAATATATATTTTCAATCAAAGTGATAATAAAAAGTTACATCGCCGAACAAAATTATTCTGCATTAGATAATTATAAATCAATATTATTTTATGGTGAAAATGATGGAATAAAAGATGATTTTAAAGAGTTCGTAAGAGAAAAAAATAAGGGATCAGAAATCATTAATTTTTTCCAAGAAGAACTTATTAAAAATGACAAAGTCTTATTAGAAGAAGTTAATAATTCTTCATTATTTTCAACAAAGAAAATAATATTTATTAATTCTGTTACAGACAAAATTTTTGCTTTAATCACTGATTGTTTGAGCAAAGAAAGTAAAGAACTTAAATTTTATATTTTTTCAGAAATTTTAGATAGAAAATCAAAAATAAGAAGTTATTTTGAAAAAGATAAACAAAAAGGCATCATTGCCTGCTATCAAGACGATGAAAGAAAACTTTCAAATTACATAAAAATAAAACTTAAAGAGTTTAAAGGAGTTACACCTGAAATAGTTAATTTAATCATTTCTAACTCAAACCTTGACAGAAGAATTATAAAAAATGAAGTTTTAAAGATTAAACTCTGTTTTACAGAAAAGAAAATATCAATGGACGGGCTAGAAGAACTTCTTAATATTAAATCCGACGATAACTTTAATAAAATACGAGATGCGTGCTTATTAGGAGAGAACAAAAAAGTCAATAAATTACTGGGAGAATTGGACTTCAAAAATGAGAGTTTCGTTTTTCATTTATATAGCCTTAATAGCAGAATTTTAAAACTTTCAGAGATACTAAATACGCTTGAAAATATTAAAGACATAGATGTAGCCTTAGAAAATTTAAAACCTAAAATTTTTTGGAAAGATAAACCAATTTATATACAGCAACTAAAAAAATGGAATCAAAAAAAACTTCAAGCTATATTAAGTAAAATTAGCGAAACTGAATTGTTAATTAAAAAACATTCACAAATAAAAGCTGACACAGTAATTAAAAATCTATTGATTGATATCTGTGTAAGAGCTAGCTCCGTTTAAGCAGCCCGGCAATAAGATCAAATTGTTCAAGATTTTTGTACTCTATTGATATTTTGCCTGTATTTTTCTTTGTGTTTGAAATAATAACTTTTAATCCTAAGCTAGACTCTATTTGATCTTGAGTATTTATGATATTTGAGTCTAACCGTAAAGATTTCTTTGAATTTGTTTTTTTATTTTTAACAAGAGTTTCTACACCCCTAGCACTTATTTTCTTTTTTACGATTTCCTCTGCAACTGCTGAAGGATCGGGTAATCCAATTAGTGGTCTAGCTTGTCCCGCTGTAATTTCGCCTTCCTCTAACATTTTTATAACATCCTCTGGAAGCGTTAGAAGACGCAAAGAATTACTAATATGACTTCTACTTTTCGACATAATTTTTGCAATTTTTTCATGATCGTATCCAAATTCATTTTTTAAACGCTCAAATCCTTTTGCTTCCTCAACAGAGTTTAAATCTTCTCTTTGAATGTTTTCTAAAATAGCTACTTCTAATGCTTCAACATCATTCAATTTGTGTATTACTATTGGAACTTCGTGTAGTCCTGCTTTTTGAGCTGCTATCCATCTTCTTTCACCAGCAATAATTTCATACTTCTTTGGATCATTTTTATCGAGTCTTACTGCTATAGGTTGAATAATGCCATTTTGCTTTATTGATTTAGATAATTCATTTAATTTTTCTTCATCAAAATTATATCTTGGTTGAAATTGATTTCTATTTAGGTCTCCTATTAGTACTTTGGTGGTGGATTGATCTTTAACTTCGTTTCCAGTATTCTCAGACTTAGTCTCTCCAAAAAGTGCTGAAAGACCTCTGCCTAAACCTTTTTTTTTAATTTGGCTCATGCTGCGCTTCCTATTGTTTTAGTTTCCTGTTCTAAAAATTCCTCAGCTAATCTAAAATAAGATTTACTTCCTAAACAGTTTTTATCATATATAACACAAGGCATTCCGTGTGATGGTGCTTCTGAAAGCCTAACGTTTCTAGGTATCACAGTTTGATAAACTCTATCTTTGAAATAATTTCTTGCCTCTCTATCCACCTGGGAAGACAATTTGTTTCTCTTGTCGTACATGGTTAATAATATTCCTCTGATATTCAATTTAGTATTTAAGTTTACTTTAATTCTTTCAATAGTCTTAATCAGTTGAGTAATTCCTTCTAACGCAAAGAACTCAGCTTGAAGCGGAACCAAAAGTTCATCTGCAGCTACCAATGACATTACGGTTAAGAGGCTAAGAGATGGAGGACAGTCTATTAGAATATATTCATACTTAGTTAGTAAATTATTATTTTCATTCTCGTTCAGTATTTGTTTTAATATGAAAGCTCTGTTTGATTCATTAGCGGTCTCCACCTCCAGTCCAGATAAATTTACATTAGATGTAATTAGGTCAAGTCCGCCTATATTGGACTCTTGAATTGAATCTCTTAAGGAGATTTTTCCAATCAATAAATTATAAATATTTTTTTCTTCGTTATTGTTGTTGGACTTTCCAAGGCCTGTCGTGGCATTTCCTTGAGGATCTAAATCGATAACTAAAATTTTATTTCCTTTTTGAGCTAACACTGCTGCTAAATTTATAGCTGTAGTGGTCTTTCCCACTCCACCTTTTTGATTGATAACTGATAATATTGTTTTTTTCACTATTTAATAGCATTAACAATGACTATTTTTGATTTTTCATTTGTTAAGCTATTTTCTATTCTATACTCAAATTTTTCTTCTTTAAAAGCTTTATTTATCTCTATCTGTGCACTCTTTCCCTTTAAAACTATCAATTTATGGGGTTTTTTAATCATTTCACGTGAAATTCTCATTAATTCTGGAAATTTCTTAAATGCTCTACAAACAATAGTCTCCGATTCTATTTTTTGCTCATAAAGCGAGTCTCTTATAACCTTTACATTGATTTTTAAAATTTTAGATATCTTTTCTAAAAAATCAGCTTTAACGTTAGATTTTTCGTACAATTTCACGTGAAATAGTGGGTTTTTGTTAAAAACTCCTAAAACAAGCCCTGGAAAACCTGCCCCCGAACCTAAATCAGATAAAGATTCATTATTTTTAAAATTAATAAATTTAACTAATTGAGCAGAATCAAGAATATGTCTATTCCATATTGCTTTTTCCGTTGATTTACCAATTAAATTGTATCTTTTATTATAAGCTATAAGCTCAGAAGAAAGTATTTCTAGAGATTTAATGTTGTTTTCAGTAAATTTTAATTGATTTTTAAGTAAATACTTTGTTTTCTTCTCATCCATTAAGCTGAGGCTTTAAATTTTTTCTTTTTTATGTATCCTAAAAGGATAATAACTGCTGCAGGAGTGATTCCATCAATACGGAGTGCCTGTCCTAAGGTCCTAGGTCTTATTTTAATCAATTTAAACTTTACTTCATTAGATAATCCACTCAAAGAATTATAGTTGATATCCTTTGGTATAACAATTCCTTCATCCTTCTTAAAAGATTCTATGTCATGAGACTGTCTAAAAAGATAACCTGAATAATGAGCATCAATTTCAACCTGTTTGTCGACAGCATGTCCATTTTGGGTTATTTCGGGCCATATTGATCTAATTTTTTTCATATCGACTCCTTTGTGACCTAAAATTTGAATAGCACTTCTTTTAACACCATCCATTGCAATTTTAATTGAATGTTTAGAGGCAGCATTAGGTGAAATTTTAAATTTTTTTAAATCGACCATAACTTGATTGATTTGTTTTTGTTTCAAAATAAAAATATTTTTTCTATTTTTTTTGACTAAATTTATTTTAATACCTATTGGAGTTAATCTTTGGTCGGCGTTGTCTGCTCTCAAAGATAATCTATACTCCGCTCTCGAAGTGAACATTCGGTATGGTTCTGAAACACCTTTAGTTATCAAATCATCAATCATAACCCCGATATAAGAATCTGATCTGTTTAAAATAAATTCACTTTCTTTCTTAATTTTCAAAGCGGCGTTAACCCCAGCTATGAGTCCTTGGGCTGCTGCCTCCTCATATCCAGTTGTTCCATTGATTTGTCCTGCTAAAAAAAGTGACTTAATTTTTTTTGTTTCTAAAGATGCGTTAAGCTCTCTAGGATCTACATAATCATACTCAATTGCATAGCCTGCTCTTTTCATCTTAACGTGCTCTAAACCTTTAATTTTAGCCAATATTTTAAGCTGAATTTCCTCAGGTAGAGAAGTAGATATACCATTTGGGTAAACAGTATTGTCCTTTAATCCCTCAGGTTCTAAGAATATTTGATGTCTTTCTTTTTCTTTAAATTTTACAATTTTATCTTCTATAGCTGGACAATATCTTGGTCCAACACCTTTGATGTTGCCTGAGTACATCGCGCTCTTAGAAATGTTATCACTAATAATTTTATGAACTTCCATATTTGTATAAGTAAGACCACATGAAATTTGCTTGTTAAATAATTTATTGGTTAAAAAAGAAAAAAAATAAGGCTCTGTGTCTGCATCTTGCATCTCGAGCTCATCATAGTTAATTGTTGACCCATCTAACCTGGGCGGAGTTCCAGTTTTTAATCTTCCAATTTTCATGTCAAATTTTGCTAATTGTTCACTTAAACCTGTTGAGGGTTTTTCATCATATCTGCCTGCTGGTATCTGAGTCCCTCCAATATGAATTAAACCATTTAAGAATGTCCCGGTTGTTAATATTAATTGTTTACAATAAAATTGTTTACCACTTTGACATACAAAACCTTTTATTAAATTTTCATCAAATATAAATTTAGTGACTGCGTCTGCTATTACAGTGAGGTTCTCATAGTTCAGCAGAATTTCTTGCATGTGTTTTTTGTAAAGTGCCCTATCGGATTGTGTTCGAGGACCTCTAACTGCAGGACCCCTACTTTTATTTAATAATCTAAATTGAATTCCTGATTTATCGGCTACTACTCCCATTACACCGTCTAAAGCATCGATCTCTCTTACCAGATGGCCCTTTCCTAAGCCACCTATGGCTGGATTGCAGGACATCTCGCCAATAGTTTCAATCTTATGTGTAAAAAGTGCAGTGTCTACGCCCATTCTGGCAGATGCAGCTGCTGCTTCACAACCAGCGTGACCGCCCCCTATAACTACCACATCAAAGCTTCTATCTTTACTCATAGAAGAAATGTAGCCTTCTAATATAATATTACAAGCTGATTTTTTGTTTATTTACCTATGCAGAAGTCTTTGAATATTGATCCTAATATTTCCTCTACATCAACCTTTCCTACTATCCCTCCAAGATTTCTAGTAGCCAATCTAAGATCCTCCGCTGCAAGTTCTATATCTTTTTTTTGATCTTTTTTTAAAAAATTATCAATATCATTAAGACAATGTTTTAATTTTACTCTATGTCTCTCCCTGCTTATTAGAACACCAGTGTCTGATACGAACTTTTTGTTTAATTTTTCTTTTATTTTATTTACAAGAATTTGAATATTTTTATTATCTTTTATAGATATTAAAATTGTATCAGCATTATAATTTTGTTTTTTTTTACTGTTTTTGTCGGACTTATTAAGCAAGACTATTGTATCAGGATTTATTAATTCTTTAATTTTATCATTTATCTTACTAGATGAATTATCAATCATAATAATATTCAAATCTGCTTCCTTCGTCTTTCGGAGAGCTAAAGAAATTCCTTTTTTCTCAATTTCATTTTTAGCTTCTCTTATACCCGCTGTATCTGATAAAATGACAGGATAGCCATCTATATTTAGAAAAGTTTCTATTATATCTCTCGTGGTACCTTCTTCTTCAGATACTATAGCAACTTCTCTTTTGGCTAGTAAGTTTAGCAAAGATGATTTTCCTGCATTCACTTCCCCTACGATTGAAACTCTAAATCCGTCTCTAATTTTTTCACCCACTTTTTGATCTTCTAGAACCTTTTTTATATCTCTGTGAACTTCTTTTATAGAGGTGTGAACTTTCTTTAAAATATTTTCAGGTAGATCGTCCTCTGCAAAGTCAATTTTAGCCTCAATATAAGCTAATGATTTTATAAGTTTTTCCCTTAAGCTATTATAGTACTTTGAGGCATTTCCCTGAACTAACTTAATTGCTTGTTGTCTTTGAAGCTCCGTTTCTGATTGAATTAAGTCTCCAACACTTTCTGCTTCTAAGAGGTCAATCTTGTCATTTTGGAAGGCAAGTTTTGTGAATTCACCTGCTTCCGCAAGTCTAAAGTTTTTTTGCTCGGATAACATGTTTAAAAAAAGATTGATTACAGCATTGCTACCGTGTACATGAAATTCAGCTAAATCTTCCCCTGTGTAGCTATTTGGTCCAGGAAACCACAACAAAAGACCTTCATCAATCAAAGTGTTATCTTTGGGATTGTAAAATTTACAAAAATTTGCTTCTTTTTCTTTTAATTCTTTTTTTTTAGATATTCTTTTTGCTAAACTTAAAGTCTCGGTTCCTGATAGCCTTATTATTGCTATTCCAGATGGTCCTCTTCCTGAAGATAATGCGTAAATATTCATTTTTATTTTTCATATAACATACAGGAAAATTTTAGTGGTGAATTAAATTAGTTAGTTTTGTTCATTGAATCAAAAAAATCAGCATTATTCTTTGTGTTTTTAAGTTTAGATATTAAAAATTCAATGCCATCCATTGTACCCATTGGGCTAATAATTCTTCTTAAAATATTCATTTTAGAAAGATCATCTTTTTCAAATAATAGTTCTTCTCTCCTTGTTCCAGATCTCGTTATATCTAAAGCGGGATAAATTCTTTTGTCAGCCACTTTTCTGTCTAATATCAATTCTGAATTACCGGTACCTTTAAACTCCTCAAAGATTACTTCGTCCATTCTGCTACCTGTATCTACCAGGGCAGTAGAAATGATAGTCAAAGACCCCCCTTCTTCAACATTTCTAGCCGCTCCAAAGAACCTTTTTGGTCTCTGAAGAGCGTTAGCGTCCACACCGCCGGTTAGGACTTTACCAGAGCTTGGTATGACTGCGTTATAAGCTCTTCCTAGTCTAGTTATAGAGTCTAATAAAATTACTACATCTTTTTTATGCTCAACTAACCTTTTTGCTTTTTCTATAACCATCTCAGCTACAGCAACATGTCTTGAAGCCGGCTCATCAAAAGTTGAAGCAACTACTTCTCCTTTAACAGATCTTTGCATGTCAGTAACTTCCTCTGGTCTTTCATCAATCAAGAGAACCATTAAAAAACATTCTGGGTGATTAGCGGTTATAGACTGTGCTATATTTTGTAAAATTATTGTTTTTCCTGCTCTTGGAGGCGATACTATCAAAGACCTTTGACCTTTTCCTATTGGACTTACCAAGTCAATTAATCTTGCTGTATTGTCTGGTTTTTTTTCAACTTTGGCATTTTCTATTTCAAGTTTAATTCTTTCATTAGGATATAAAGGGGTTAGGTTGTCAAAAGCTATCTTGTTCTTGCCTTTTTCCGTTTCATCAAAATTTATCTTATTTACTTTTAAAAGAGCAAAATATCTTTCTCCGTCTTTAGGTCCTCTTATTTCACCTTCAACAGAGTCACCTGTTCTCAAGCCAAACCTTCTGATCTGACTAGGGCTCACGTATATATCATCTGGTCCAGGTAAATAATTTGACTCTATGGCTCTTAAAAAACCAAAACCATCCTGTAATACTTCTAAAACTCCAGTTGCTGTTATTTGCTCATTTTTTTCTGCTAACTTTTTTAATATGGCAAAAAGTATTTCTTGTTTTCTTAGAGTACTAGGATTTTCGATTCCAAGCTTTTCAGCTTCACTAATAAGTTCTGCCGGGTTCTTTTGCTTAAGTTCTTGTAGGTTCATATTTGATTGTTTGCTTAGTTGGTAGGTACCTTAAATATAGGTTTTTTTAAAATAATTTCAAGCCCTATAATGGCTTAAATATTACGACAAAAACAATAATAATTAGAAAAATAGTGGGAACTTCATTGATTATTCTATAAAACTTTGCCGAATATGGATTTTGATCAATGCTAAATTTATTTAAACAGGCAAATAAAAAGAAATGGTAGAAGCTTAATAGTATAACTAAAATCAATTTTATCTGCATCCACAATTCAGAAAAACTTTGTAAACCAATCGAGTGGATTAGCAAGAATCCAAATATCCATGACAAAATCATAGCAGGAGTCATTATGTATACGAAAAGTCTTTTTTCCATGATTTTAAATGTCTCTTTTTGTTCTTGGTTGTCTCTTGTTTCAGCGTGATAAACAAATATTCGTGGCAAGTACAGCAGGCCTGCCATCCATGATATGACAGCAATAAGGTGGAGGGCTTTAAAGGTTAAGTAAACATTCATTTTGAAATATATCTAATAATTAATTCTTTAAAAAGCTCGATATGATCATCGTTGTCATTTAAACAAGGAACAAGATCAAAATTTTTTCCTCCTGATTTTAAAAAACTTTCTTTGCCTTGAATTAGGATTTCCTCTAAAGTTTCTACACAGTCAGATGAGAAACCGGGACAAATAACTAAGATATTTTTTATACCTTCCTTCGGAAGACTTTCAAAAGTTTTGTCAGTGTAGGGTTGGAGCCACTGTTGGGGGCCAAATCTAGATTGAAAAGTAGTTTTTATTGGAATGTTTTTACTGAATTTTTCTTTTAAGAGCCTTGAGGTTTTTTGACAATAACATTGGTATGGGTCCCCTTTATCAAAATATTTTTTTGGTATTCCATGATATGAGGCTATAATTAAGTCTGGTTTCCAACTTACTTCAGAAATTTTTTTATTTAAACTGTTTACTAAGGCCTCGATGTATAATTTTTCAGACTCATAATGAGGTATAATTTGTAAGCTGGGTTGCCATCTCATTTTCATTAAACTCCTATAAACTTCATCACAAACGGTTGCTGTTGTTGCTGCGGCGTATTGTGGATAGAGAGGTAGAACAATAATATTTTCACATCCTGTTTTTTTTAATTTTTCTACTTTGCTCTTAATGCTGGGATTTCCATATCGCATAGCAAAGTCAATTATAAGATCCTTGGAGCCAATTTTGTCTACCAATTTTTTTGTTTGCATTATTGTATAATATCTAAGAGGAGACATGTCTTCCTCTTTCATCCAGATTTTCTTATAAGCTTCCGCGGTTTTAGATGGCCTTAAATTTAAAATAAATAAATTTAATATTATTTGCCACAACAAAGGGTTTACTTCGATTACTCTTTTATCAGACAGAAACTCTTTCAAATATTTTCTTATGTCTAACCAACTTGTCGAGTCTGGCGTTCCAAGGTTAACCAACAACACTCCGGTTTTTCCATAGCTTACTTTAGGGTGTTCTTCGTTCATTTGTAAGAATTAACTCTTTTTATTATTTTATCAAGAACATCAGGATTTGTTTCTGGCAGCAAACCATGTCCTAGATTAAATATATAGGGGCTATCTTTAAAAATATTTAAATATTTATCCACCTCTAAGAAGATTTTTTCTTCATCTTGAAATAGAACTTTTGGATCCATGCCGCCCTGCAAACACACGTTGGTTAAATTTTCTTTTGCCCACTGGGGTTTTATATCATAGTCAATATTTAAACCGTCCGGTTTAACTATGTCTAAAAAATCTTTATACTTTTCATTAATTCCTTTAGGGAAACAGATGACTGGCAATTTTCTCTTTTTGCAAAAATCAACTAACTTTTTATTTGGATTAAAACAATAGTTCGAAATATCATTTTCAGGAATTAATCCTGCCCATGAGTCAAAAATTTGAACCACATCAGCTCCTGCTTCTAGTTGATTGTTTATGTGTTCACAAAGATATTCGTGAAGTTTATCAAGAACTATATCCCTATCGAAATCTTCTCTTCTAAGATTTCTAAAATCAATATTTTTCTTATCTTGTCTTAAACCCATCATGTAAACTATTAAAGTCCAAGGCGCTCCTATGAAAGAAATTAGTGATTTTTCACCACTAAGTTTTTTTCTTGTTTTTTTAATTGCTTCATAAATTGGCATTAATTTTTTTGTAAAATCATTTTTATTATTGTTTAAGAATTTTTTTAAATCAAAATCAGATAGTTTAGGTCCTTTGCCTTTGATAAATTTAACATCTTGTCCCATTCCATAAGGAACCATTAAAATATCAGAAAAAATAATAGCTGCGTCTAGATTGAATCTTTTAATTGGTTGCAAAGTTATTTCAGAGCTTAGATCGCTATCTAAACAAAGTTTAATAAAATCAGGGTTCTTAGATCTTATTTCTCTAAACTCTGGTAAATAACGACCTGCTTGTCTCATAAACCAAACAGGATTAAAAGTATTATCTTTTTTTACTAAACAGTTTATTAATTTATTCATTATTATAATAATATATTTAAAAGTATATTAGTTGTAATAGGTCATGTTGGTTAGGGATATAACTATTTATACATAATTTTACACATTTTATTCACTAAAAATTAAGAAAAAAAGTAAATGATTGTTTGTTATTGGACAAGAATACTCACATATTCATAAAACACACGTAAGAATATCAACATCTAAGAAAATGTTAAAAGTATGTTAATTAGTGTTAATATCTTTTTAATATAAAAAAACAAAATGTATAACCTAAAGTTATAAAAAAAATATCAACAATCTTATGAGCGAAAAATACAATGTATATCTCATATCAGACTCAACCGGAGAGACTTTGGACAGAATTTTTCTCTCATTAAAATCTCAGTTTGATAACTTCGAATATAACAAAAAGGAATTTGTTTTTGTAAGAACAGAACAACAAATAGATAAAATAATTAAAGAATGCACTCGGTTAAATAATTCTATTATTTTATACACTATTGTGGAAACTAAATTAGCAAAATATATCGCAAAAAAAAGTGAAGAAAAAAATATACCGTGTTTTGGAATTTTAGGAAATTTAATACTTACTTTTTCGAAGCTCTTAAACCAGAAGGCATCTCATACGCCAAGCGCTCAACATGTTTTGGATGAAGATTATTATAAAAGAATAGAGGCCATACAATTTACTATGTCCCATGACGATGGAAAAAAAACACAAGACATTAAAGAGTCAGATATTATTCTTCTAGGAGTTAGTAGGACAAGCAAAACTCCCACATCAATTTATTTAGCTAATAGAGGCTACAAGACTATTAATATTCCTCTCATTTCCAAAAAAGAAATACCTGAAGAATTAAAAAATATAAAAATCAATTCGTGTGTGATTGGTTTATACGCAGACCCCGAAAGAATATCAGACGTAAGGAGGAACAGAGCAGCAATGATGAATGAAAAAAATTTACCAAATTATACAGATTTAGAGTCGATCAAAACAGAAATTGAAGAGTCGAAGAAGTTATTTAAAAAATATAAATGGCCTACTATAGATGTTACAAGAAAGTCTGTTGAAGAAACAGCCGCTTCTATAATTAAAATTTATGACATTAAAAGAAATAAATGAAAATAATTTTGGCATCTAAGAGCGGAGTTAGGAAAAAAATTCTAGAAGAAAATGCTATAGAGTGTGATGTGATACCTTCCAATATAGATGAGGATCAGTTTAAAGAAGCTTTAATTAACGAAAAAGCAACGCCATTGTTGATATCAAAAAATTTAGCTGAACTGAAAGCTAATAAAGTTAGTAAAAAGAAACCAGACGAATTAGTTTTAGGCGCAGATAGTGTAATAGATTTAAAAAATGAATTAATTTCAAAGCCAAAAACCAGGGAAGAAGCATTAGAGATACTTAAAAAGTTAAATGGACAAAAACATCATCTAATAAGCTCTGTCTGTATTTCTAAAAATGGATCAATGATATGGAATCATACCGACTCATCTACCCTTACAATGAAACAACTTAATTTAGACGAAATTAAATCCTATTTAAATAAGATAAAAGATAAAGAATTATATGCTTATGGAGTTTATCAAATCGAAGCTGACGGAAGATCTTTGTTTGCAAAAATTGAAGGAGACGAAGATACAATTATGGGTCTTCCTGTAAAAATAATAAAGGAGTATTTAAATAATCTGAGATGCTAATTTTAATTTGGTTTGTAGTTTGTATTATTTTTTATTTAGTCCAAAAAATACTTGGTAATTCTGGACATGCATTTGAGTTATTTGCTTTATTAACAGCTTTAGCACTATTTGTTATGAATAGATTAAGCAGAAAAGTAAAAAAATGAAAAAATACTTAGTAATAGGAAATCCAATTGAGCATTCTTTATCACCTTTAATCCATAGTCATTGGATGAAAAAATATAGATTTTTAGACTGCTCTTACGAAAAGAAAAAAGTAGAAAAAAAAGATTTAGCTAAAATTGTTAAACAAGTAAGGTCAGGCGAAATATCAGGTGTAAATGTAACGGTGCCTTTCAAAAAAGAAATCATCGAATTGTTAGACCAAGTAAAAGGAAATGCTCAAACAGCTCAATCAGTAAATACATTGGTCAAAGAGGGCAATAAAGTATGTGGTTACAACACAGACGTTGAAGGTTTCCGAGACAGCCTTAGTGATGATTATGTTGGATTTAAAGATAAAAAAATTTTTATTTTAGGGGCTGGAGGTGTAGCGTCATCGATTTTGGAAGCTTTTGTTGATACCGTAAATAAGATTTATATTTCAAATAGAACAATAAAAAAAGCTAAAGAATTAAAAAAAATTGGAGATTTATCTCTAGATTTATTACAAAAAAATAAAAACATTATACAAGTTATTGATTGGGGTAAAATGCCTGAAATTTGTGATATAGTGGTTAACACAACCAGTGTAGGCTTAACAAAAGATGAAAATCTTACTCTGGATTTCTCCGAATACGAAAAAAGGAAGAAAGTTCTGTTCTACGATTTAATCTATAATCCCAAGGAAACAAACTTTTTAAAAGATGCAAGACTTAGAGGCAATAAAACCATGAATGGTAAAATGATGTTTTTGTATCAGGCAATGTATTCTTTTCAGAAGTGGACAGGAGTAACTCCAGAAATTGACGATGAAACAATTAAATTGTTAGACAATGCTTAAAATAGGAATTACAGGTTCAATAGCTTCGGGAAAGTCAACGGTTTCAAGATACTTTTCAAAGAAAGGTTATCCCACTTATATTGCAGATTTAGCCGTATCAGAACTTTATAGGGATCAAAAGGTTATTAAAAAACTCAAAAAAACTTTTAAAATTAGAGGCAGTTTAAATCTTAAAAGTAAAATAAAAAAAAGTCTTCAAGAAGACAAAAAGAATCTTATTAAACTTGAAAAGATAATTCATCCAGAAGTAAGAAAAAAAATGAAACTTTTTTTTAAAAAAAAGAAAAAATCAAAAATTATTGTATGTGAGATTCCACTTTTAATAGAAAAAAAACTAATGAAGTATTTTGATGCCATTTTACTTGTTGGAGCTAATAGGAAAAATAGATTGAAGAGATATCTTAAAAAAGGGGGTAAAAGGAAAATCTTCGATATTCTTGATAAAAAACAAATGAAACAATCAAAAAAAGTTAAATATTGCGATCATGTTATTCACAATAATAAATCTTTAGATAGTCTAAAAAACAATATTAGCAATATAATACAAAGATATGAATGAGATCTTTTTAGATATCGAAACAACCGGACTATCTTATCGTGACAACCATAAAATAGTTGAGATAGCATGTATAGAAACAAAAGATTTAATACCTACAAAAAAAATATTCCATTGTTTAATTAATCCTCAAAGAGAGGTTCCAAAGGAGGCATTTGATGTTCATGGTTTTTCAACAGAATTTTTGAAAAAACAAAAAATATTTGAACAAGTCTCTGATGAATTTGTTAACTTTATTAAAAACAAAAAGCTTATCATTCACAACGCACCTTTTGATGTAGGGTTTATAAATAATGAACTTAGGCCATTAAAGAAAAAGGAAATTGAAAAAGAGGAAGTAATTGACACTCTTGATATTGCTAGAAAAAAATATCCCGGAAGAGATAACTCACTTGATGCTTTGTGTAAAAAATTTAATATCGATTTATCTAGAAGAACAAAACACAACGCCTTACTAGACTGTGAATTACTAAGAGAGGTTTATATAAATCTTCTAGATATTAAAGAACCTCGATTGGTTTTTACAGAAGAAATCAATTCAAAAAATAAAAAAACTTTAGATAGTCCCACCAACTATTGTAAGAGAATTATCGCTCCAAGTCTAAAAGAGGAAGAAGAACACAAATTTTTTTTAAAAAAAGAATTAGTAAAAAATTATTATTGAATTTTTCTTTGATTATATAATTTTCTAAAATCAACGTTTTCATCTATTTTAATATCTTTGAATCCTGATTTCTCAAATAAAAAGATAAAACTTTGCCTTACTTCGCTATAAATTTCTGAAGGAACTTTAATTAATATTATTTCTTCTAACTTTTTTTTGTCAGATATTTCTCCTTCAAGCTCTATAATAGTTGCGTGTGTTATCTTTGTGTCAATTTTATCTGAATCATGCTTAATTTGGTTCAGCATTAAAGTTGTTTCAATCTCAAGAATATTTTTTTTTAATTGTATACTCTTAATGTCAACATTGATTTTATAATTATGGATATTTTTAGATAACAAAAAAAAAGTTTTTGCATTTGGTATATTGAACTTTACGTCTTTAATATATTTTGCAGCTATTTTATAATTCATTATTTTTGTCGTTTTTTTTATCTACAATTTCACCATCTAAAATATCATTATCTTTTTCTTCTTTCTTTTTAAAATTTTTTTTTATCCAAAAATTTATCAGAAGTTTTCTCGTTATTGGAAAAAGAAGAATAAAACCCAGAACATCAGTTATAAAGCCTGGAAAAATTAATAACATCGCTGCTATTGCTATTGAAGCCCCAGAAATCATTTCAAAGACTGGAGGCCTGTTCTTATAAATATTTAAAAAACCTGACTTGATAGTATTTAATCCTTCTATTCGGGCGTAATAGATACCTACAATTGCGGTTAAAAAAATTAATAAAACTGTGTTTATTGCACCTATATTTTGCCCTACCTTTATCAGGGTAAGTATTTCTAAAGTAGGAACACCTATAATTATGAGCAATACTGGGTTCATTTGTCTATTACAAAAATATATTATTAATGTATATTTATCAAACAATGAGTAATAATTTTGGATATATAGATATAATTTTACTTGGAATGATAGCAGGATTTATAATTTTGCGGCTAAGAAATATTCTAGGTAGAAAAACAGGTCATCAAGATAAGACTTTTGCAGGCTTCTCTGAAAAGCAGTTTCAACAGTTCAAAAATAAAAAAGAAGAAAGCTCTTTTGAAAAAACAAAAACTCCAGGAGATGTATTGGAGGGTAAAGAAAAGGAAGAATTTTTAAAGGGTGCTGAAATAGCATATGAGAACATAATTACTTCATTTGCAAAAGGAGACTTAAAAAAACTCAAGAGCTTATTGAGTCCTAATATGGTTTCAAACTTTGAAGAGGCCATTTCTCTAAGGAACAAAAATAGTATTACCTCTGAACTTACTTTTATTGGTATGAAAAACTCTCAGCTTGAAAAATTTGAAAAAATTAAAAATGAATTTTATGCGACAGTTAAATTTGTTTGTGAAATTGTTTCAGTCAAAAAGGACAAAAATAATAAAATTATTGAAGGTAATCCTGATAAAATTAAAACTGTTACAGATTCTTGGAAATTTTCTAAAAATGTTTTCAGCAAAAATCCTAATTGGTACTTATTTCAAATAATAAGTAAGTGAAAAAAAAAAAAGAGATTTCTGATTCAGATAAAAAAAATTGGGAAGAATACACTAAAGATCCTCAAGATATTTTTGATAAAGATTTAAATTCTAAAAAAGTAAATTTAAAAGCAACAAGATTTACTTTTGATTTACATGGTTACACACTTAGAGAAGCAAATATTAAAGTAGAAGAAATAATAATTTCATGCCAGGAAAAAAATTTTGCTGAAATATTGCTTGTTACCGGCAAAGGAATACATTCTACAACTGAAAAAGATACTTATGTTTCGGCACATTTAAGTAAATTAAGATATTCTGTTCCAGATTTTATTCAATCAAAACCAGATGTATCAAAAAGAGTTATCTCTGTATCTCCTGCAGACACTGTAGATGGAGGCAATGGTGCTTTGATTATTAAATTAAAAAAATTATAAAATGAACTTAGAGAGATCTGTATCCTTCACTAAATCTCCTAAATTTTTCTTCACGTAATCTTTATTTATTAAAACTTTTTCACCCGATCTGTCAGATGCATTAAAACTAATGTCATCAAGAACTTTTTCAATTATGGTATGTAATCTTCTTGCTCCAATGTTCTCAACAGACGAGTTAACTTTTGCTGAGAGTTTAGCCAGCATATCAATACCATCTTCTGAAAATTCAAGCTCAACATTTTCAGTTTTTAATAAAGCTTTATATTGTTTTATCAAACTATTATCCGGTTCTTTTAAGATTCTTTTAAAATCATCCTCATTTAATGCGCTTAATTCCACTCTAATTGGTAAGCGTCCTTGAAGTTCCGGTAATAAATCTGATGGTTTAGCCAGCTGAAAAGCTCCAGAGGCAATAAATAAAATGTGGTCAGTTTTAATTGGGCCGTGTTTAGTACTTACGGTAGTGCCTTCAATTAATGGTAGCAAATCTCTTTGTACTCCTTCTCTTGAAACATCACCTCCAGCCCTATCTCCTCTAGCAGACACCTTGTCGATCTCATCTAAAAAAACTATACCATTTTCTTCAGTATATTTTTTTGCCTCTTTAATAATTTTATCTTCTTCAATCATTTTGTCAGACTCTTGAGCAACAAGAATGTCATGAGACTCTTTTACACTCATTTTTTTCTTTTTACCTTTTTTCCCACCAACTGACTTACCTAAGATTTCTCCTATATTGACCATTCCAACATTTGCCCCAGGCATACCTGGAATTTCAAAACTTTGCATATTAGAAGAGGTCTCATTAACTTCAATTTCAATTTCGTTGCTATCCAGATCACCACTTCTTAATCTTTTTCTAAAACTTTCTCTAGTAGCGACGCTTGCTTTATTTCCCACAAGAGCGTCCAAAACCTTTTCCTCTGCAGCTTGCTGTGCCTTTGCTTTTACTTCTTTTCTTTTTTTTTCTCTTTCCATTGCAATAGCTATTTCAATTAAATCTCTGATAATTTGCTCCACATCTCTCCCTACGTAGCCAACTTCCGTAAATCTTGTTGCTTCAACTTTTATAAAAGGTGCCTCAGCCAATTTTGATAGTCTTCTTGATATTTCTGTTTTGCCAACACCTGTTGGTCCAATCATAAGTATATTTTTTGGAAGAACTTCTTCACGCATTTCATCTGTCAGTGCCTGTCTTCTCCACCTATTTCTTAAAGCGACAGCAACAGCTTTTTTAGCATCTTTTTGTCCAATTACATATCTATCAAGTTCAGAAACTATTTCTCTTGGAGACAACGCACTAACTTTAGACTCAGACCCTTTTTTATTATTTTTTACTAAATTTAACTTAGTTATTTTTTTTGTACCGCTCATATCTAAACTTTCTCAACCGTAACATTATTATTTGTAAAAACACAAATATCTGAGGCAATCTTTATGGATTTTCTGGCTATTTCCTCAGCTCCAGAGTCTGTTTCCATTAAAACTTTAGCTGCTGCCAATGCATAATTACCACCTGATCCTATTCCTATAATACCATCTTCAGGTTCTAAAACATCTCCAGTTCCAGATATAATAAAACTATTTTCTTTGTCAGCTACCGCCATTAATGCCTCAAGTCTTCTAAGATATTTATCACTACGCCAATCTTTTGCGAGCTCCACCGCAGCCCTTGGAAGGTTGCCTGCATGTTTTTCTAACTTAGCTTCTAGTCTTTCAAAAAGTGTGAGTGCATCTGCAGTCGATCCCGCAAACCCTGCTATAACTCCTCTTTTATCAATTTTTCTGACTTTTTTAGCTTTGCTCTTAAGTACTGTATTCCCTAAACTTACTTGTCCGTCACCCGCTACTACGGTTTCATTGTTTTTTCTTAAAAGAACAATTGTTGTTCCATGCCATTTTTCAGCTGTATTCATGCTATTCTATGTGGAGATTAATTTTTTTTCTTCAATAGACGTTTTCAGTTTATTGATAAAATATGCAATTAATTATATATCTCTAAGTAAATTCGCTTAAATATTATGAAGAGAAAAGCAAAAATATCAAGAAAAACAAAAGAAACTAGAATCACCGTTGAAGCTAACATAGACGGTAAAGGTAAATATAAAATAAAAACAGGAATTGGTTTTTTAGACCACATGCTCGAACAGCTATCTAAGCACTCTCTTATAGACTTGAATGTTACTGCCAAAGGAGACACTCATATTGACCTACACCACACAACAGAAGATACTGGTATAGCTATAGGTGAAGCAATAAAAAAAGCTGCCGGAGGTTTAAAGGGCATTAAAAGATATGCTTCTACCGTCATACCTATGGACGAAACTTTAAGTAGAGTTTCTTTAGATATATCCAACAGACCTTACTTGATTTGGAAAGTAGATTTAAAGGTTGAAAAACTAGGTGAAATGGAGACAGAACTTTTTAAAGAATGGTTTCAGGCTTTTTCACAGTCTTCAGGAATAACCTTACACGTTGAAAATATTTATGGCGAAAATAGTCATCACAAAGTTGAGTCATGTTTTAAAGGTCTTGCACGTAGTTTGAAAGAAGCTCTAACTATTGATAATAGAATTAAAAATTCAATTCCTTCTACAAAAGGCAAGCTATAAATAAATGTTATTAACCGTTGTTGATTATGGAGTTGGCAATTTGAGGTCAATTGCTAAATCAATTGAAAAAGCAAACTCTGATAATAATTTTAATTATTCAATCAAAGTTAGCTCAGACATTAATGATGTTAAGAAATCAGATAAAATAGTTTTGCCTGGGCAGGGTTCTTTTAGAGCTTGCAAAAGCGGAATTGATAACATTAAAGGATTACAAGAAGAATTGAATGAAAGTGTTCTTGTAAAGAAAAAACCAATCTATGGAATATGTGCTGGCATGCAATTATTTGCCACTACCGGGCACGAAGAGGAGAAAACATCAGGATTGAATTGGATACCAGGCGAAGTAATTAAATTAGATTTAGGTTCATCAAAACTTAAAATTCCTCACATGGGCTGGAATGAGCTAAAAGTAGAAAATATTTCTAAAGTTTTTCAAGATGTAATTAATAAAAATCACGCTTACTTTATTCATAGTTATGAATTTGTTCCTAAAGATAAAAAAAGTGTATCTATCACTACTAATTATGGTAAAGATGTAATTGCAGCCGTTTCATCAGGAAATATATTCGGTTCACAATTTCACCCAGAAAAAAGTCAAAGTACTGGAACTAAAATTCTATCTAACTTTTTAAATCTATAAATGAAAATTTTTCCAGCAATAGACATCAAAGATAAAAAATGTGTCAGATTAATCAAGGGAGACTTTAACAATCAAACCAAATATGAAACCTCACCTATTGACCAAGCCAAGAAGTACAAAGATCATGGTTTTAAGAACTTACACATTGTTGATTTGGACGGTGCTTTAACTGGTAATACGGTTAACTTAGATATTATTCAAAAAATAGTAGGCAAATATGATTTAAAAATTGAAGTTGGAGGAGGCGTACGATCTATAAATAGTATTAAGAACTACATTGATTCAGGTATAGAAAAAGTAATTTTAGGAAGCGCTGCTATAAAAAATAAAGAATTTCTAAAAGAGGCCTGCACTAAATTTAAAAATAAAATTGCTTTAGGATTAGACGCTAAAGATGAAAATCTTTCTGTTTCTGGCTGGAAAGAAAACTTAAATACTAAAACTTTAGATTTTTTAAAAGAAGTTAATAATTTTGGTTTAAGCAGAATAATTTATACTGATATTAATAAAGATGGAACTAAAACAGGCCCTAATTTTGATGAAACAATTAAGATTGCAGAGATATCTAAATGTCCTGTAATCATTTCAGGGGGCGTATCTTCAATTAGTGATATTAAAAAAGCAAAAGAGTTAAATAATAAAAATATCGAAGGTATAATAGTTGGTAAAGCTATATATGACGGTGATATAAAATTGGAAGAACTTGTAAAGGAATTAGATGCTTAAAAATAGAATTATACCTTGTTTAGATGTAAAAGATGGAAGAGTTGTTAAGGGTATAAATTTTGTAGATTTAAAAGACGCTGGAGATCCTGTGGAGCAAGCAAGTATTTATGACAAAGGTGGAGCTGATGAAATTTGTTTTCTAGACATAACTGCAAGCAATGAAAATAGAAATACTATTATAGACGTGGTTAACAGAACTGCAGAAAAATGTTTTGTTCCTCTAACTGTTGGAGGAGGAATTAGGACAATAAAAAATATAAGGGAGTTATTGCTAGCAGGAGCGGATAAGGTTTCTATTAACACTGCCGCTGTAAAAGATATAAATTTTGTTAAAGAAGCATCTAAAAAGTTTGGCACTCAATGTATGGTAGTCGCTGTAGACGCTAAGAAAGTTTCTGATCAAAAATGGGAAATATTTACTCATGGTGGTAGAGAAAAAACTGGAATTGATGCAATTGACTTTTCAAAAAAAGCTGAAGCAAATGGTGCCGGGGAAATTCTTCTCACTTCGATGGATAAAGATGGAACTAAAACAGGGTATGATTTAGAATTGCTAAATATAATTACTAAGTCTGTTAGTATTCCAGTTATAGCTTCAGGTGGAGCTGGAAATTTAGATCATTTATATGAGGCAATAAAAACTGGAGGAGCAAGCGCTGTCCTGGCTGCATCTATTTTTCATTATGGTGAATTTACAATTAAAGAAACAAAAGAATATTTAAAATCGAAGAATGTTCCGGTAAGATTATAATATGTTTGAAAATTTAGAACAGCTAATTAAAACGATTAGAGAAAGAAGGAACTCTTCTCCTGACAAATCGTACACGAACAAACTGTTAAATGACAAGAACCTAAGTGTTTCTAAAGTAAAAGAAGAAATTGGAGAATTGATAGAGTCTGTTGAAAAAAACTCAAATAAAATTCACGAAGCAGCTGATGTAATTTATCATTTAATGGTTTATCTCGAGGGTAATAATGTAAAGATCGAAGATGTAATGAGTGAATTAAAAAGAAGACAGAAATGATTTATAATAAAAATAATATATTTGCTAAAATTCTAAGAGAAGAAATTCCCTGTAAAAAAGTTTATGAAAACGATTATGTTTTGGCATTTTATGATATTAATCCCCAAAAAAAAATTCATGTTCTAGTAATTCCAAAAGGGGAATACATTGACCTGGATGATTTTAACAACAAGGCCTCAGATAAAGAAATATTAGAATTAAACAAAGCAATTACCCATGTTTCAAATTTATTGGGAGCAAAAGGTAAAGGTTATCGAGCTCTGACAAATATTGGAAGTGATGGGGGCCAAGAAGTTCCTCATTTACATTTTCATATATTTGCAGGTGAAAAAATAGGAAAAATGGTAAGCTAATGATTTCGAGAGTTAAAAGATATTTTCTAGAAATAAAAAATTTTTCTACCCCGGTCGAGTTAAACCTACCTGGAGAATATAAAATTATTTTAGATGACGGGAAAGATTTTCAATTAAACAAATTCTTCTACAAACGAATTGGTGTTGATCACTACTGGAGAGATAGGCTGGTTTGGTCTGAAGAAGAATGGCTAAACTATATTAAAAATAAAAATCTTGAGACACATATTCTTAAAAAAGGAAAAGATTTTGTAGGATTTTATGAACAAGAATATCATCCCGGGTCTAATGAAGTAGAACTAATTAATATGGGAGTTTTAAAAGAGTTTAGAGGTTTAAAGCTTGGATCTACCCTTTTAAATCACGCAATAGCTAGCGCGTCTAGAAAAAATCCAAACAGAATGTGGGTGCACACTTGTAGCTTAGACCATAAGCATGCTTTGCAAAATTATAAATCAAAAGGTTTTGAGATATTTAAAGAAGAAGAAATAGATTTTGTTGCTTAATTTCAAAAGGCACTAAAAGAGTTCACTAATTTGTATCTGGAATCTCAAAAGTTCCTTTTTTGTAGGAATCATTTTTAGCAACAATGTTTAAAGAGAAATTTATATTATTATTATATTGATCGACGATTTTCCAGCCTTTTAAATCTAAAGTTTTTTTGTCAAAAAAAATAGTTATCTTATTCTCACTTAAATAAATTAGTTTTATTAGCTGGTCACTTAATTCTATTTGTCCAGATTTAATTATTTCTAAAAGTTTGTCTTTGTTCAAAATATTTAAAAAAGGAGATTTAGATATGGGGTAATGATAAGTTTTGTTGTATTTTTTTTTTGTGATCGCTAATTTTTCATTATTAATGACAAGCTCTTTTTCTTTATCATTAAAGTAGTTACATTTTAATTTTCCTGGAAATTCTAGAAGACAACTTCCTTTTTCTATTTTATCATTCGTCAATTGTTCAAATGTAAATTCTAATGAATTTAATTTGCCCAAGTTAAATAAAATTTTACTCTTTTCATTAGCAGATAGATTGAAAGAGAAAAAAATGAATATTGTAATTAAAAAAAAATTTTTAGAAAACAAAACTATAAAACCTCACGCTTACCAACATGATTAGCTTTACTGACCACACCTTTTTCTTCCATCATATCAATAATTCTTGCAGCTCTATTATAACCAATTTGTAATTTTCTTTGCAAGAAGCTCGTAGATGCTTTTCCTTCTGATTTTATAATTTCCAGAGCTTGTGAATAAAGTTCATCACTTTCAGCACCATCCTCAGTTTCAATATTTTCCTCTTTATTATTAATTGTAATTTCATCCAAGTAGTCAGGATTGCCTTGAGCTCTTAGAACACTAGTTACTTGCTCTATTTCTTTTTCAGAAACATATGGCCCATGAATTCTAACTATTCTGTTGGCTGATGACATAAAAAGCATGTCGCCTTTACCTAAAAGTTGTTCAGCTCCTTGTTCACCAAGTATTGTTCTACTATCAATCTTAGAACTAACTTGAAAAGAAATTCTGGTTGGAAAATTAGCTTTTATTGTTCCAGTTATGACATCCACACTAGGTCTTTGAGTGGCCATTATTATGTGTATACCAGCAGCTCTGGCCATTTGAGATAATTTTTGAATATAGTTTTCTATTTCTTTACCAGCAACCATCATCAAATCTGACATCTCGTCAACAACAACTATAATATAAGGCATTTTTAATTTATGTTTAGAATTGTAACCATCAATATTTCGAACTCCAACTTTGCTCATTAATTTGTATCTATTATTCATTTCTTTAACTGTCCAACCTAATGCGGACGTTGCTTTTTTTGCGTCAGTTATAACAGGACTAAGCAAGTGTGGTATGCCCTCGTAAGATGATAGTTCTAACATCTTGGGATCTATTAAAATAAATTTACAAATATCTGGACTCATTTTATAAAGAAGAGAAACAATTATCGTATTTATACAAACAGATTTTCCAGAACCGGTAGTTCCTGCAATTAAAAGATGTGGCATAGAGCTTAAGTCGCCAATCAAAGGAATGCCAGAAATATTTTTTCCTAGTGCTATAGGTAGCTTAATTTCTTTTTTTTTAAATTTTTCGTTAGAAATAATTTCTCTTAATGCTACGCTTTCACGAACATCATTTGGAATTTCTATTCCAACTGTATTTTTTCCTGGAATTACAGATACTCTTGCAGAAGTAGAGCTTGTGTTTCTAGCTAAGTCATCTGATAAATTTATGATTTTTGAAACCTTTATTCCTGGCGCAGGTTCAAATTCGTATAAATTAACTACAGGCCCATTATTAATTTTTTTTATCTTTCCGTCTATACCAAAATCCAATAAAATTTTTTCCATAAATTTAGAATCTGGCTGTATTTTGTTAACTTCTTCAGGGTCTATTTTATTAGAGTTTTTTTCTAATAAATCTAATGAAGGAAGTCTAAAATTTGTCCTTACCTTAAAATTTTTTGGCTCCATAGTTTTTTCTACTTTTTCAAATTTAAAAGATTGTTGCGGCTTGTCTTCGTTAATACTTTGAGTCTTATTAAAATTATTAATATTGTCTCTTTCTGTTGGAAAACTATCAACTTTTTTTATTTTATAGGTAAAAAATTTATAAAAAGTATTTAAAATTGACTTGAAATTAATTGACGTAGATAAAATAAAAAATAAAAAAGTTAAAGCAAAAAGTATAAAATAAAAATATACACTCTCTATATAAACTGTTGGAATAAATTTATAAAAAGTGTCATAGGCATATCTGCCCAAATATCCTGAATACCCATGATGATTGAGCCAAAAAGTTTTAAGGTCTAAAATAAAAAAATAAACACACCCGCTAATTAAATAAATTATGGTATATAATAATTTTAGTAATATTTTTTCCACTTTTTTTAAAATGATTAAATTTACTCCCCAAGATGATAGGGTGACTAACAGTAAAAAAGCTAACAAGCCAAAAGCTTGGAGGCAAAAGTCAGAGATATTGCTTCCATATATGCCAAAAAAGTTTTTAACAGTATCATTGCTTTTATTAAAGATTAAAGAAGGGTCATCAGGCGTGTAAGTAATAAAAGAGACAAGCAAAACCACTGACAATAAGATTAGTAACAAACCAGTAAATTCTATGGTTCGTTTTTTTATAAAATTTGTTACACTATTTAAAATTATACTATTCATTTAACGAATCATTAAATGTACTTTGTATCATTTTTATTTAACTGATAAAAATTTTAAAAATATGAAAAACTTACAAATATCAATAATTGGTGATGGATTAACAGGTCTGGTAACAGCACTAAGTATGGCAAATTTAAACTTGAAAGTAGATGTTTACTGGAGAAAAAATGAAAAAAAAAAACAATATAAAAGATGAGAGAGTTACAGCAATTTCCAAAAGTAATTTAAATTTTTTAATAGGTGACCTGGGTCTGCAAAAAAAGTTATTTTATGCCTGCAAAGGCATGAATTTATTTTATGAATTTGAAAAAAAATATCATAATTTTCTAAATTATGAAAACAAAGACAAAAATCCAGTTTTTATTTTTGAAAATAGTAAAATTAAAAATAATTTAATCAAAAAAATTAAAAGTAAAAAAAATATAAATATAAGTTATAAAAATATTTCTAATATAAATATTGAAAAGTCTTATGTAAAATATAATAAAACTATAAAATTGTACGATCTTATTATCTTGTGTCTTGGCAAAAACTCTAAATTTTATGACGATTTGATTAGCAAAAGATCAATTAGTAAAACAAGTAATGAAGTAGCCGTCACTGCTAGCATCAAGCACAATTTAAAAATAGATCAAGCAAAGCAGTACTTTCTTGAAGAAGGACCATTAGCAATCTTGCCATACCATGAAAAAAAATTTTCTCTTGTGTGGACTTTAAATAAAAAAACATATCTAGATAATGCCTCTAATATCAAAGAGATTATTGACTTAAAAATTAGAAAAATTTTTAATTACCAATCCAAAATAATGATAAACAATTTAGAAACTTTTCCGATTAATTTTAATTTAAAAACTGAATATTATAAAAAAAATACATTAGTCTTAGGAGATGGGATTCACTCTATACATCCAATAGCTGGCCAAGGTTTTAATTTAGTTTTAAGAGACATAAAGAAGCTTAAGGACTTAACTAAAGAAAAAACAAATTTAGGACTACAAATAAAAAATTCGAATATACTAAATAACTTTTATAATTTAAGAAAACCAGAAAATATAATTTTAGGTCTGGGTATTGAAATGACAAATTCATTTTTTAAAAAAAATAGATTATTAGACCCTTTAAAAAAATTAGCTTTAAAAAACGTGGGTAAAAATTATTTAGTTAAAAAATTTAGTCAATTTGTTTCAGACAAAGGCCTTATCTTGTAATTTACTGAATAGTAATATTATTTTCATTTTTTTCATGAAAATAAAATTCTATAATTTCATTTATAGTTTTAACTTTTTCATATAAAGTAACAGATTCTAGAATTGTTTGCTTTTCTTCATTCGATATCGGTGCAATCATTGCAATAGTATTGAATTGTTCTTCATGTTTCAGACTAGTTAGTTCTTTCCAATTTATAATAAGGCCATTTTTAACAAAAAAGTTTTTAATTTTTTCATAAGATTTGCTCAAATCAATTTTTTCCTCTATTTTTTCCTCATCCCCTCTGACATCCTTATAAAATTTTTTATAGTTTACTTCGAACTCTCTATAAAGCTTGGAATTTTTTAATTCTTTTACCACCTCAAATCTAGTCAATCCTGTCAAATTTATTAAAACTCTTCCATCATTTCCTTTTTTGAAATTACTAATTTTTCCTAAACACCCTACACTGTATATTTCATCTCCTAATTTTTTTGACTGAACCATACCCATTAGTTTATTAGATTTCATTATGTCTTCAACTAACTGCAAATATCTCTCTTCAAAAATATTGAGAGGCAAGTTTGTTTTTGGAAAATAAATCACACCTCCTAAAGGAAAAACAGGAATATATTTTGGAAAATTATCTTTCATAATTTCATTATAATAGATTAATTAAATTTACTATAGTGACATTTTATTAATATTGATCTTATTATAAATAATGTATTATAATATCTTTTTATGCGGGCATAGCTCAGTGGTAGAGCGTCTCGTTGCCAACGAGAAGGTCGAGGGTTCAAGTCCCTTTGCCCGCTCCAGTAATTAACATATGACTGATTTAGCAGATAAAAAGTGTGTTTCTTGTAAAGGCGATATACCTCCTTTTGATATATCTGAAATCCACAAATATTTAAAAAGGGTAGATGGATGGGATGTCAAAAAGGACAAAAAAGAAAGTTATTTTATTGAAAAGGAATTTAAATTTGAAAATTTTTTAAAAAGTCAAAGTTTTGTTAACAACGTAAGTGAAATTGCTGAAAATGAAGGGCACCATCCAGATATTTCTTTTGGTTGGGGTTATGCAAAAATAAAAATTTTTACACATGCTATAAAAGGGTTGGCAGAAAGTGACTTTATCTTAGCAGCCAAAATTGATAAAATTAATTAATGATTAAAATGTCTTACTCCAGTTAGAACCATTTTAATTTTAGCTTTATTAGCGGCATCTATCACTTCTTTATCTCTAATTGATCCTCCTGGTTGTACAATAATTTTTACCCCTGAATTAATTAAAGTTTTTATACCGTCTGCAAATGGGAAAAAAGCATCTGATGCAGCAATAGAATTATTTAACTTTTCTGGCTGAAACATTTTGGCTTTTTGGGTAGCAATTTTACAGCTATCCAAACGATTTGCCTGTCCCGCACCTATTCCAATTGTGGAAAAATTGCTTGTTAAAACTATTGCATTTGATTTTACAAATTTGCAAACATTAAAAGCAAATTCTATTTCTTGAATTTCTTTTTTGGTAGGCTTATTTTTGGTAACAAACTTTAATTTTTTTTTATTAAAAATTAATTTGTCACTTTCTTGTAACAAAAAAGATCCATCAAAAAACTTTGCAGAAATAACATTTTTTTTAGTAAACTTAGATATATCTATAATTCTTAGGTTTTTTCTTTTTTTTAAAATTTTTAAAGCTTTTTTATCAAGTTTTTTAGCAAGTATAACTTCAAAAAAAGTTTTATTTATTTCATTAGCAATAAATTTATTTATTTTATAATTACAAGCAATGATGCCACCAAATGCACTCACTGGGTCACTCTTGAAAGCTTGCTTGAAAGAAACCAAGGGTGATTTATTCGAAGAAACACCACAAGGATTTGCATGTTTTATTATAACTGTAGTAGGAATTTTTTTTGCTGAAAAAAGAATATCTAGTGATGCAAAAATATCATTATAGTTATTATAACTTAGCTCCTTACCATTCATTTTATTTAAGCCTAAATTTTGGTTTTTGAGGTTATTTATATATATAGAACTTTTTTGATGAGGGTTTTCACCGTACCGTAGATCTTCTAATTTTTTTCCAAAAATAGTTTTTTTATCTGGAAATTTAATGTCAAGTTTTTGGTTAAACCAATTTGATATTATCGAGTCATAATATGCTGTTAAACCGAAAGCTTTACAAGACATCAACTCTCTAAAATTTAAACTTGTTCCACCATTATGCTTTTTCATTTCAGCAATTAATTTAAAGTAATCTTTTTTTTCTGTAATTACAGTAACGTCGTTGAAATTTTTAGCTGCTGCTCTAACCAATGTTGGACCACCTATATCTATATTTTCAACAATATTTCTTAAATTTTTTGATTTTGAAATGGCTTCTTCAAAAGGGTAAAAATTTACAATAACTAAATCTATTGAAAGAAATTTTTGCTTTTTCATCTCAGTTTTGTGAACCTTATTTGATCTATTAAACAATATTCCTGAATGTATTTTAGGGTGCAAAGTTTTAACCCTACCATTTAACATTTCCTTAAAATCTGTATATTTAGAAATTTCTATACATTTATATCCTAGTTTTTTAATAGATTTAAATGTTCCACCAGAACTTATAATTTTTATTTTATATTTTTTTAAATTCTTTAAGATATTTGATAACTCCGATTTATCAGAAACTGATATTAAAGCAGTTTTTATTTTTTGAGACATATCTATATATTCTTTCTAATTTCCCACTTTATTTCTTTGTTTTCATTACTTACTTCCCCAGATATAACGATACAAATATTATTTAATATTTTATTTCCACCTAAAAATATACTTTTTTCTATGTTCAGATTCTGTCCTTCAGATATTAGAAAAAGTGATTTGTTTTTTTTTACTTGTATTAAAACACTATTCCCACTTATAGTTTGTACCGCACCTATACCCGGATAGAGGTGAAAACGTATACTAAACCTAACCTTGCTTCCCTCTTTTTTTTTTAGATAATTTATCTTTTCCAACTATAGAGTTATTTTTTTTATCAATTTTAATCTCTCTACTGTGAATATAACCAAAATCATTTTCATAAGCATTATGTGAAGCAGATGATTTAATTTCTAGCTCGTCTTCATTAAAATTATAGTCAGATATTTTGAAACTACTCTTTGTAGAATTTCCGTAAGCATTATTAATAGACCTGTTCCTCTCAAGCTTAACAACTGAGCTATCATTGATAGTCAAAGTTGACTGCGCCGAAGTTAGCCTACTAATTAGTACAGCTTTTTTTGATATATTATTACCGTAACCGCAGTTTGTTATAATTTTATCTCCATCAAGAAAGTATTCAAATGAAAGTGGCCCGGATTGATAATTGCTAGAAAAATTCTTTTTAGGCGGTTCTCCAACATCAAAATAAATACAATTTTTTTTATCTTTTATAATTTGTAAATTTCCAATTTTTCTAAGTGATTTACTAAATCTATAATTAAGTTTTGAGATGTAATCAAAGTACTCTTCCAAATTAATTTCTGTCCCTCCATTAAATAGGGGAATTTGATTATGAGGCGTAACAATAGATTTTAAACATTTAAGGTTTTTTTCTATTGTTGCATCAAGGTAATCAGGAACGAATTGTTGTGCATCTTTAATACATTCTTTAATTAATATTAAGTATTTTGAAAATTTAATAAGATCATTCGGATTTTTATTTAATGGAAAACCTTCATTGTCAAAAAAAATTTCAATTATTTTTTCTAATTCTATTATACCAAAATCATAATTTTCAGAATAATCTTTAAAAACTAGTCCAGTTAACAAAATAGCTGAAATAATTTCTATTTTTTTACAATTGTCATTTTCAAACTTTATATTTTTTCTAAGATGATTTGTTTGAAGTATAATAGATTTAAAAAAATCATTTTTGAAGGAATTATCAGTATTGTTTAAGATTATATCAGCGTTTAAAATCCAACTAATTATTCTCTTACTAACCACTGCACTATCCCAAATAATATTTTTATATTTATTGTTTTTGTAGATCCAAACATTAATAATTTTTTGAATAATAGAATCTTTATTTTTTCTGTTGATTAAATTTAACCATAAAAAGTTATGAAGGTTTTTTTCCTCTTTCTCATTAGACTGTTTTACCCAAAACATGTCAGGATCAATATTCGAAACTTTAAAAGAAAAGTTTTTGTGACTTGTGAGTGAAGATAATAAAAAAGGATTTGGATAAAAATACAATTGTTCGGGTACTTTAGATATTAATGAATTATTATAAAAATTTGTTCTAAAATAAATTTTTTTTAATTTTTTTGTAATATTAATCTTTGTAGCTAAAAAGTAGTAATAGGCACTTCTTAAATTTAACATCTATTAATTATTCTTAAGTAGTCCGATGTTTCTTTTTAAATCACCACTGTTTTCTTTAAAAATTGTTGAACCAGAAACCAAAACATTTGCACCTGCCTCTTTAACAGTTTTTGAATTGTCAAAATTAATTCCACCATCAATTTCGATATCAATATTTAATTTTTTTTCAACTGTAATCTTTTTTATTTCCTTAAGTTTTGATAGAACTTCCGGCATAAATTTTTGTCCTCCAAAGCCAGGTTCAACACTCATAATCAAAACAAGATCTATTTGTTCAAAGTATTTTTCAATCAATTTAATATCTGATTTTGGTTTCAGTGAAATTCCGACTTTCTTTCCTTGGTCTTTTATAAGTTTTATGGTTTTGCTTATATTATTAGATGCTTCTGGATGAAAAGTAATAATATCAGAACCTGCTTCAGCAAATGCCTTTATGAAATTATCAACCGGAGAAATCATTAAATGCACATCAAATATTTTTTTTGTTAACGGACGAATTTTTTTTATAACCTCTGGTCCTATAGTTATGTTTGGAACAAAATGACCATCCATTACATCTATATGAATATAGTCTGCACCTGCTTTTTCCAAAGCAACAACTTCTTCTCCTAACTTACCAAAATTAGCAGCCAAAATAGAGGGAGATATTTTTATTACTGAGTCCATTGTCTATATATTGAATAAAGTTCTTTAGATATATCACTTTCCAGAGGAAATGATAACATTCCCATTACTGAATATCCTAAAAGATATGGCATTAAATAAAATCTGAAAAGATAAAAAAACCAAGCCACATATAAGGGTATCATTGGTCTTAAGAGAAAACTGGGAGTTATAGGATCGAATAACCGCAAAAGCGGATTAGTAAATTTTACAAATGCTTTCATAAAAAAGAAATTTGAGTCCTCTCTTTGAAAAATATTCATCGCGGATCTGCCAATTAAAGTCCACATTATTATACCTAGCAAATAATCGAGAGTGAGAATCCAAATTGACATATTAAGACAATAACATACTTATTCTGAAAAAAAAAAAGGGGCGAATAAATCGCCCCTTAAATTTTTAAATTTGAGCTTTAGTGCTGTTTACCAAGAATAGCTTTTCCACTAGGTATTCTAGTTTCTTCTACCATTCTTTGAGTAGCAGCATCAGGAGCTTTGGTCATTAAACTAACAACAACCATAACTACTAAACAAACTGGAGCTCCGATCATACCAAATCTTAGGTGATCAATACCTAACCATGCTGGATTACCCATAAACTTAGGATATACCCAGATTAGATACATTGTTCCAGCAGCTAATCCTGAAAGTATTCCAGCAATAGCTCCTTCTCTAGTAGCTCTCTTCCACCATACTCCAAGTACAAGTGGGAAGAATAGACCTGACATTGCAAAGTCAAACGCCCAAGCAAC
>MDTB01028129.1_pt1 | contig 68672 bp, 50 predicted proteins | sample 811161 | NCBI WGS metagenome assembly MDTB01 (sample SAMN05326650, study PRJNA326480) | marine metagenome | isolation source: seawater | place: Mediterranean Sea | collected 2009
AGCTGACCTGTGGCATCTAAGGCTCCACTTACTAGGTCAATCTCTGATTCTAATAACTGACCTGTGGCATCTAAGGCTCCACTTACTAGGTCAATCTCTGATTCTAATAACTGGCCTGTAGCATCTAAGGCTTCACTTATTAAATCAATCTCAGATTCCAGTAGCTGTCCTGTGGCATCTAGGGCTCCACTTACTAGATCAATTTCTGACCCTAGTAGTTGCCCTGTCGCATAAAGCTCTCCGCTTACTAGGTTAACCTGAGACTCTAATAGCTGGCCTGTGGTATCTAGAGCTCCACTTACCAGGTCGATCTCTGATTCTAATAGCTGGCCTGTGGCATCTATTAAGCCTTCTATGCCGTCGAATTGATGACTCAGTGCAGTTATGCTAGCTAATGTTTGACCACTTAAGGTGTCAATAGTATCAGTTATATGAAGGCCATTAGAATAAAGGTTATCAAATATGCCACTATAACCACTGATTGCACCTTCTACTGTTCTGTCAATTACCTCTGTAACATGTGTCTTCCCGCTGACCCTTAAACTACCAGAAATTATAAGTTCTTTGGTGTCATAATCATAACGAAGCTCATCTGTTCCAAAAAGAGTGTTGCCGCTTACAAATTGAACAAATTGATCACTATCTGGAAGGAGGGTTGTGCCTCTTGGGTCACCCACATTACCAATTTGAGCCCAATGGTCAGGCAGAAGGCCTGTTCTTTCGTAAATTATGGCGGGTTTCTGTGGTACCTCGGCAAGAGGACTCATGTCAACAAAATGAGAGCCAGGACTTCCTAATAAACCTTTCTGCGAAGCATTAGCACCAGTTGGAGGTGCATAATCTGAGTAATAGTCTTTTTTGCTCTGAACAGAACTATTAATAAAATTTTCCCATGCAGTGCTACTCATGATTAATTCTCCTCTATGTCTCCGGTGGCTGACCCAAAATTATTCATGCCCCTGATGCCAGCATCAAGGATATATAGAAAATTTCCATTAGGGTCAACCGTTATAGAGGCTGAAGTAAATGGATCATTTGTATCTGCGGTAACAATCGCAAATCTTTTATCAGCAAGATTTCCAGGATTGCCGTTATATTGAGGTAGGAAGGTGTCTCCATTGCCAATTACAAGGGTTGTGCCTGCACCCAAATCATGGAACGATAAATTTCCACCAATAGAGTCAGAATAAAAGCTAACATTATTGGGGTTTGTAACTGAAGTGCCTATAGAATAAAGACCTTTCCAAGAAGTGAAAGCACTCGCAGAAACTTCTCTTGACATAAAGCCTTCTATTGTATAATCTTCATCTCCTGCTTTTACTGTAGTAGTTTCTAAACCAGCCAAGTTAACGCCAAGAATATTTTGCCAAGTAAATGTACCTTTTTCATCGGCATCGCTAACCCTTATTCTGAAATTATTATTATTAGTACCTGTACTGGTACTCAATCTAGATAAACTAGATATAGGTACTTGTGAAGGGTCTATTTCAAGTTCAGGTGCTTGTAGTTGAAGTTGATTGCTTCTTAATGCAAAATTCCAGTTTTGGCCAACTGGACTGCTTCTTAATTTAGCTGATAAATTTACAACATCTAGCTCTAGAGGAGTATCTGCAATCTTAATGCATGATTCTTTTACTGAATCGAGGGATTGTTTAATAGCTCTGATTCTAAAATTATTAGTATTTAAATTATAAGTTCCACCGTTGTATGTTACTTTTTTAAATTGTTCATAGGTATCTGGGTTTTCTATAGTCAGCTCTCCATTAGGACTAGTATACTCTATAGTATCATAGTCTGATGCAGTGTTTTCAACTAAAGCAGAATCTCCGGCCTTGATGGCTTGCTGATCATAGTCTGCATTAGTTGTTACTTTTGTTGCATCACTTGGGTTTTTGCTGGGATACTCGACGCCTACAATATTAACAGAAGGGGCTTTGCCGACAAGATGGCTGAAGTAATATAGGTCAACTCCCTGGGACAAAGGAATATTTAGACCAAAAGAATCCGTGGCATCAAGAGGATCTTGGTCAGCCTTAAGTGAGCTTACTGTAGATATTTTGCCAAAACGATTTTTGCATTGCAGAGATATACCGTGTTCTATAGTGCTATCTGTTACATTATTAACTGTGCTTTTTATATTTATACCACTAAGGGTCGAGTCTAATGGGTGATTTGTGAGCCAAGGCTGGTTCCATTCACTAAAGTTAGTTCCGTTTAATAAATCTAAATTATTTGCTGGATTACCTATTCTAAATTCAAAAGGCTCTTCACTTTTAGAATGATTAGAAAAATCAAACCAAGCATAAACGTCTACTTCATCCCCGGGAAAAAGCTGCCTGCCGTCATTACTTGTTGTTCGATCTATGGCCTCCATTCTGACTGTTTCTGCTACAGGAGCAGGCCCAGCAATTTCTAAATTAACAATTGCTATTTTTCCATTAGCTTCTCCACTTAGTTGAAGCGGTATATTATTAGAGGCATCAAGGTTGTCTATGAAGCCTGCAAAATTTCTAGAGCCAACTACAGCCTCCGTTGTATTGCCAACTAAAATTTCTTGATTTTCAATATAACCAGTACCCCTATAGTCAATAGCTCCTGGGCCATCCCAATTTAAATAAGCTTTAAAATTAGAAAAATCATCAGATATTACTTTTTGTAATATATTTCCGCCAGCATCATATTCTTTTAGAGTAATAGTTCCTGCATTGTTTTCAAAATCAGAAAAATATGCATAAGTAGATTCACCTTGTGTCGGTAAATTGCCGGCAAGTGCTCCAGATATTTCACCCAATGTAATTTGATAATTATTATTTTGATCAGCAATAATAAAAATATCATCTGGATCTATTATCTTAGTCCCTAGTTCTGTTATTTTTTTATTAATAGCCATTTTATTTTAAGTTTTTAATTTGACTTTCTAGATTTGAGACTTTAGATGAAAGTTCTTTTATGGATTCTATTAAGATAGGAAATAGTCTGTGGTAATAGATACCCATCATGCCGTCAGGCTGTTCACCTACAGCTATTGGGAAAACTTTTTCTAGTTCCTGTGCTATTAACCCTATATCATCAGTATTAGATAGAGAATTGTAACCATTGTTCTTCCATGTAAAGTTAAGTCCCTTCATAGATAAAACGGTATTTAAAGGATCTTTTATACTTTTTAAATTTTCTTTTAGTCTGGAGTCTGAGGTCCAGAAACTTGGGGTAGATACGGTATCTATTGAAATTTGACCGTCTGAATCTAAGGACAAGCCACCTCCGTTTACTTTTACGAGGCCAACTGCACTACTAGTGGCTATCCCTGGCATATCAGATGTGGTAAGCACATCTTCTCCGCCTACGGTTATAGAACCTCCAACAGTCAAGTTGTTAGATATAGATCCGTCGGTGGCTGAGATGCTGGGTTTTTCTCCTAATAATAGTTGACCTGTTTCTAAAAGCCTATCAGAAAAATCAGAAATTTCATGTTGCAAATGTGCATCTCTTGCAATAGAAGTTCCTGATGTTATATCTATTTCAGCATAAACTTCATCTAACCCAGTGATGACATGATTTCCGTCAACAGTCAAAGTTTCTCCAAATTTGCCATGCTTACAGGTAAGTGTTTCGTCACCCCCCATAATATGAAACTGAGACTTAGGGTCGCCGGTGCCAAAACCTACTTTACCGTCAAAGCCAAAATATAAGTCTGGAAAAGTTTTAAAATCTCTTTCTAACCCATAGCCCTGACGGATAGAACTGTTAAAAAGAGTAAAATTATCATCACCTCCAGCAAGGTTCTCAAAGGTAATTGATGGATCTATGGATCTAAGTTGTAAGATAGATGGGTTAGATTCTACGACACCTTGACTTGTTATTCCAACACCTAATTTTGAAAAAATTCCTGAAGATCCAATAAATGTAGGGCCAAAATAGCCGCTTTCACTATGAAATTCTCCAGAAGATGTAACGTTTTTATCAACCAGAAAATCAGTAAGCAAGACTGACTCGTCTGTGTCTAAAGATAATATCTCTTGATCTCTGGTGTAAAATACTGTGCTTCTGTCATCAAGCGGATCAATTGTTCCAAAATATGCATGGTCGCTATCACCACTAACTGTTACATATCCACCACCGATATACTTAAGGATGCTTTCACTTAGTGTTGGAAATGGGAATCTTACATTTGTAGCACTAGACAACTTAGGGTTGCCGCTACTAGCAACAAACGCTGTGTAGTTGTTCGGGGAAGCATCAAAAACTTCAAAATCGCTTATTTTTTTATCTGGCATTTCTCAAATAGTTTATTACACTTATTTAAGGCCAGGAACAAAAGTTAATCAGATTTTAATTTTGTTTTTATTACACTACCTTTCTTGTGAAAGAAGATATCTTTAGATTTATTCCAGCATCTTGACCTGTCAGAAGAAAGAATTGGCAAGATTGAATTAATAATTTCTTTAGATATAAATTTTGCTATAGGTCTAGCGCCTAATGTAGAGTTTAAGGCTTTTTTGCATATAAATTCTTTAACACCTTGATCTATTTCTAGGGTAAGCCCGTGTTTTTTTATTGATTCTTGATAAAATAAAATTTCCGTTTCAAATATTTTTAAAAGATCATCAAGTTTTAAACTGTTAAAAACAATAATATCATCTAATCTATTAATCAATTCTGGAGTCAATATAGTTCTAGCTAAATCTCTTATTTTTTGCCCCTGAGTAACTGTAGAATTGAAGCCAAGCGAGGATTTATTTATAAGATCTGCACCAATATTGCTAGTAAGTATTATGACGGCATGGTGAAAAAATCCTTTATTACCTTGATTGTCTTCTACCTCTCCTTCTTCTAAAACTTGAAGTAAAAGTTGTTGGACTTGAGGGTGAGACTTTTCTATTTCATCAAATAATATGACAGAGTAGGGTTGTTTTTTAACTTTTTCTATTAAACCACCTCCTTCATCATAGCCCACATATCCAGGAGCTGCACCTGTAAGTTTGGAAACTGATATAGCCTCTGAATATTCAGACATATCGAATCTAATCATATTTTTTGTACCAAAATAATGCTTAGCCAGCAGTTTAGCTAGGTAAGTTTTTCCAGTACCAGTAGATCCGAGAAAAAGAAAAGAGCTAGTGGGCTTAAAGTCTTCTGAGAATCCAAGTTCTGATTTTAATATACTGTTATATACCTGAGAAACTGCATTATCTTGGCCTATTATCTTGGATTTTAGTTTGTTCTCTAGAGAAATACTAACATTATTTCTTTCTAAAACTTTAATGGGAATTTTTGTTTTTTTAGATAAAACATTGTAAATGTGTGAATTATTAACTTCATTATTTAGTGAGTTTTGCCAATTAGATAACTCCTGATCGTAAGAATTCATGAGCGAAGACTCTTCTTCGGAGCCAAAAGATTGATCAGGTAAAGAAAAAATTTGACTTTCAATGTCAATGATAGATTGTGGTGGAAGAGAGTTAGTGATTTTTAATTTTGCTCCTGCCTCGTCTAAAATATCGATAGCTTTGTCTGGAAAAAATTTGTTTGGCATATATTTTTCTGCTAAATCAACAATTGATTTTAGTATACTACTAGAGTAATGAACTCCGTGATGTTTTTCATATGAAGACCTCAGGCCTTTTAGTATTAAAAGACACTCTTCTTTAGATGGCTCTTCTATTTGAATTGTTTCAAAGCGCCTGGAGAGTGCTCCATCTTTTTCAATACTTTTTTTGTATTCAGAAAAAGTAGTAGATCCAATTATTGTAATTTGCCCACGAGCTAAAGAAGGTTTAAGTATGTTTACGGCATCCATGGCACCTTCTGCATTACCGGCACCAACTAAGGTATGAATTTCATCTATAAAAAGGAAAATATCCTTGTCAGAAGAGCATTCTTTTATTAAAGATTTTAATCTTTGTTCAAATTGACCTCTATACTTAGTTCCGGCTATCATTGAGGCAAGATCTACTGAGAAAACTTTTTTATTAATTAGAATTGGAGGGCAGTTAGGGCCAGATATAATTTGAGCAAGGCCTTCTATGCATGCTGTTTTACCAACACCAGGTTCGCCCAGCAAGAGTGGGTTGTTTTTATTTTTCCTTGATAGGATTTCAATTATTCTTTCTGTTTCTTCTAACCTGCCAATAACTGGGTCAATTTTTCCTTCTTTGCATAAAGCAGTAATATCTATGCAGAAAGATTCAAGAGAAGAGCCTTCTTGTGGCAAGGGCGGTTGCCCTTTAAAGGAGTTTGGATCAGAAGGGTTGTTAAAAATGTCTTCATTAGTTGGGTAGTTTGTGAAATTTCCGAGGAGTTCATCCTCGTGCTTCAGGAAAGAGACATATGACTGTATGAAGGATTTTGTAGACATGCCAATAGTGGTAAAGTATGTATCTGTTGAGCCATCTTGCAAGTTTATTACAGAAAAAAATAAATGTTCTGGTCCTATATAGCCGTGATTTAATTTATCTGAAAATTTTGCAGAGTCAGACAAGCAAGATTTGTAGTCTTCTGAAAAAGAAGGAGATCCAGTAACAGGAGACTTAGAGTTGCTTAAAGATGCAAAAGCAATAATAAATTCAACATAATCTTTTATGTTAATATTAAAATTACTCATAAAGGAAGTAATTTTAGAAGGAGCAGACTGTAAAATTGATATTAACAAGTGGTCTGGACCTACATAAGAACTACCTAAAGAGATAGCTAAAATTTTAGATTGAAAAATTAAATCTTGAGCTTGAGGGGTAAAGTTTGGCGAAGGTTCACGCATAAGAAATAGTACACTTTATTCTTTAAGATCTCTTAAATTCATGTATATTATTTCATCTAGAATTTTCATTTGATTAATAAAAAGTCCGTCACCGTCAGATGTCTTCTCTCCAGAAATAACTACTATGCTACCTTCCTCAGGTATTTTATTATTTTCTAGGTACTGCTCGCACTTTTTTGACCTAGATGTATCACATAATATACCACTAAGAGATCCAAACTCATCTTCTAATTCTAATTTTATATATAAATTTCCATTTCTTGATCTATCTTTTTTGGAGAAAGTAACACAAAATATATACTTACCATTATCTCTTGGTAGACTGCTCGCAAAATCTAAATAGTTTTTGGGTGGCAGTCTTGAATCACTAAAAACTGAAGATAAATTAGAAGAATAACTAAAACCAAGTAAACTTTTCTCAAAGTACCAGTTAGCAAATTTTTGACTCTTACTATTTTTATAATAAATTTTTTTGTGAGGTTCGTATTTTTTCTTTAAGGTTTCATATCTTGATTCTTTGATCAATGGCTTCATATCGTCGCCGGTAAATTGAAATTCAGAGTCTCTACATTTTTGAAATATTTCAAAAACAGAAGTGGTATCTTTTTTGCATAGAGATATAAAGTTTCTCTTCTCTCTATCGGTTAACATATTAAAAAGTTGTGCTTCTAAAACTAATTTAGCCCTATCATAATTAGGCTCATCGGTTAATGCCCCTGCTTGGATTAGTGCAGACAGCACACCTATATTAAGACCCACATTTTTTGCAGCTAGAAATAGGTCAAAATTACTACCTATACCTCTTTTTCTAAAATCAAGTAAAGAATCAATAGATTTACTACTGATGCCTTTTATGCTGCTTAACCCATACCTAATATTATCACCTTCAATTATAAAATCCATATCAGACTTAATTAAATTTGGTGGGAGAAGTTTCATTCCAAAAGAAGATAACTCTTTACTTACTGAAGAGATTTCTTGCTGTGGTGAGGGCTCAAATTTTGTCATTTCAAGCAAAGATAAGAAAAATTCTTTGGGATATTTATATTTCAAGTATGTGGTCCATAGAGACAAAATAGCATAAGAAATAGAGTGGCTTTTGTTAAAACTATAGTTAGCACTATCTTCAGCTACTTTCCAGAATATTTCTCCTATTTGCTCATCTAAGCCTTGCGAATTAATTTTTTCTTCAATTTTTTCTTTCCACTTGGGCATTTCTTTAATTTTCTTTTTACCGACTATCCTCCTGAGTTGCTCGGCTTCATCTAAGCTAAAACCAATCCTTACTGCCATTTTCATTAATTGCTCTTGATATAATGGTATTCCCCCTGTGTAGGACAATTCTTCGTCAAAAAATGAATGAACACTTTGGAAGCTGCCTGTAGAGGAATATTCTGCATAATTGTCTAAAAAGTCTAATGCTCCTGGTCGAGCAATGGCCACAACAGCACTAAGCTCTTCAATATTCTTTGGTTTTATTTTTTTACAAACTTTAAAATTTGTGTGAGCTTCAATTTGAAATAAGCCGTGGGGCAAAAGATTATCAGTAAAGGGCAAATAGGAGTTGGAGTCTTCTATGGGTATAGTTTCTGGACTAAGACCAATCCTGTTGCAACAATTATGAACCACACTTAAGGTTCTTAATCCAAGTATATCGAACTTAACCATTAATTCTGCTACCCAGTTCATGTCGTAGCCGGTTACAAGTGCACCATCGTTGCTTTTTTGCAATGGGCATATGTTTAATATATCTTGGGAGCAAATTGCTATACCTGAAGGGTGAACTCCTGAATTTTTATTAAGACCTTCTAGTTTTTTTGCGATTGATATGCAGTTTTTATTACTCTTAGACCACTCTTTAAACTTTTCACTCTCTTCAATGGAGTCAGATATTGATGCAACTTTTCCAAATGACTTTGGTATAAGTGCGGTAACTGCATTTATGTCTATTTCTGAGAAATTTGATACTATTTTGCCGCATTCACGAATGCAAAGCTTGCTACTTAATGTATTTAATGTAAGAATTTTTGCAGTACGAGAGGGGTGTTTGTCTTCAATATATTTTATTACCTTTTCTCTATGTTCATAGGCAATATCGTTATCAATATCAGCCAAAAGGCCTCCGTCTAAAAATGTTTCTCCGTTTTTTACAATTTTTTTAGCTCTACTTGCAGAAACAAATCTTTCAAAAAATAATTCGTATTTAATCGGGTCAACTTTAGTTACATTGATAGCATAAAGAATTAAGGAACCAGCTGCAGAACCTCTTCCTGGTCCCGTTGGGATTCCATTTTCGTGGCAAAATCTTAAAATATCCCAATTTAATAAAATATAATCTATAAAACCTAAGTCTTTTAATATTTTTAACTCAGATTTAACCCTGTCGCTATACTCTTTCTTGTTCGCTAATTTGTCAATACCTTTTTCTTTTAACCCATTAATGCAAAGATTTTTTAAAAAAACATAATTACTAGTAGAATGATCAAGCTTCAATAAATCATAATACTTGGAGTCTATTTTAATTTCTGGAAGAATAACTCCAGGGGGAACACAGTCGGAGTATCCTGAAAAATTATTTAAGAATTTTGCTGGTGCTTTTTGTGGCATAGTATTCTATGAATTTCATTTATATCGTAATTTACTGAGTAAAAATCATCAGGATGGTCGCTCCAATATTCTGGAGTTTTAGATAGGATGAATTTTAATAAAGCATAAAAACTATCTTTGATTTCTTTTATATCTCTATTTTCCATAACATTTTCTTTAGTAGTTCGTAGTTTTGTGTGATGTCGTATAATGCATCATGTAGTTTGTTCGGGTCAAAATCTATGTCATTAGAGGAGCAGCAAGCTCCTAGATTTAATTTAACCCCTCTTTGTCGGTATGAATTAAATTTCATTTGCCAGCAGAAAAAATTTTGGTCATTACTATAAGCCGATTCTTTATGTATAGCTTTGGCTAAACAAAGTGTGTCCATACTTCTCTCTAAATAGGAATAATCGCTTTTCTTTCCGAGGCATTTTCTAAATATATTATGGATATATATATCAAATCCAAAAATGTTATGACCTACGGGAATGTACTCTTCATTGTATATAGTTTTTCAAAATGTTCTAATACAAACTCTGCGGGTTCAGCTCTATTTTTATATTTTTTATCTGAAAAGCCAGTAATCTTTCTAGCATCTTTAGAGATCTTTAAATCTTCCCAGTAAATATAGTAATCATGTTTTTCTAATACTTTATTGCCTTGGCAGGTTAGAAATGCTAACTGCCAGGGCTTATTGTCTGCAGATGACAAGTTTAAGTTGCAAGTTTCAAAGTCAAAAACAAGATATTTTTGTTGATTGTTAAATCTAAGTAAGTCTTCGTTCATGATTCTGTGTATTAATTTTCGTCATATGTAACATTGTTGTCCTTGAATGCTTCTAGGTTTTTTCCTCCAGCATAAGATATTGAACTTTGCAAGTCTTGTTTAATCTCAAGTAGTTTTTGGCTAACTGTCATGTTATTGCAAGGAATGTTAGTTAATTTTCCCTCAATATTGTTGTTGTGCCCTTTGTTTTCTGCACTAGCAGAGCCAAAATAGGCTTTATGCGTTACATCATTGATGGTGCTGCAGGCAGCTGGGCTATCACTGCAAGAGGCAAACATTCCGCCAGTCATAACCATGGTAGCTCCAGCCGCAAGTGCCTTTGCAATGTCTCCATTATGCTTAATGCCTCCATCCGCTATGATAGGTATTGGTCCGTGGGCATCTTCTTCCCAGGCGGCTCCATGTAAATTGCTGCAAAGTTTCACGCAACTAAACATTGGCATTGTGAAACCAGTTTTATATTTAGTTGTACAGGGGGATCCTTGCCCTATTCCAACTTTTACGGCATCCGCACCCCATTCATGTAAATCACGAACAGCAGTAGCTGTACAAACATTGCCTGCGATTATTTTAGTACTAGGCATATATTTTTTCACACATTTAATTGCCGTCTTCATTCTTTGGCAGTGACCGTGGGCAATATCAATTGTGATATAATCAACTCTTTGCTTATATTTGGCAAGTGCAACAATATCTTTTTTGTCATTCATTTTTACACCCATACTCACAGAGATGATGTCCCAATTCTCTTCATTCATTTGAGAGACCAATTCCCTTAAGCTTTTACCAAACCTGTGCATTATATAGAAATAGCCATCTTCGCTCATGCGTCTAGCTAGCTCGAGGTCTATAACTGACTGCATATTGGCTGGTACAACTGGGAGCATGAATTTTGTGCCTAAAAAGTTTACAGTTGTATCTGCATCACGCCTGCTGTAGAGTTCGCTGTAATTAGGTATTAAATCTATGTCTGAATATTTTAGGTTTCGCATTTTTTTAGGTAACTTTCGAATGAAAATTGATCGCTACTCATGTGGTCAAGGTTTGGTTTTTCTAGAGAAGATTTGAAGCCACCATAAGAGCTTCTTGAGCAGATTAATTTATAAGAAAGAAAAGCATCAAAGTCTTCTCTGTTTTTATAATAAATAGTATGCACCTGTTGAATTTGAAATTCATTATTTTTAGCATAAGATTCAGCTGAATCTTTTAGAAAAGAATCATGAGGTAAGCTTTTTTCTTCTATGAAAAAAACTGGATTAAAGTAAGAAAAATTAGGGCAAAAAATATCAAATGAAAATAAATTTTTAAAAATAAAAGAATCGTAAAAGGGTATGGCCATTGAGACATCATTCGCATTCCAATATTTTTTTAATAATTCTAGGTCAATTAATCCATTATGGTTACAATTTGATTCTGTATATATTTTATATAAAATTTGACAACCAGATGAAGATTTTGCAAAGAGATTTATTTTGTATGAGGGAGTATTTTTTTCTCCCTCTTGTATTTCTTTTAGATTATCGCAAACATTTAAAGATATTGCAAATACAAAATTAATACCAGACTTTTCGCAAGCAGATTTAGCTTCAAGGAAACCCATAAAAGAGTCTTCGACTAAAAACAAATCTTTTATACCATTTTCTTTAGCTATATCTATGATAGAGTCCGGTCCAGAACTTTCAGAAGAGCCCTCTGCGGCTATAGAAAGTATAGATTTGCCTATTGAGTAATGTGTCTTGAATATAGGAATTATCACACATAGAGTGTATCATTATATAGACTAAAAGTCAAGCTATTTGTTTGCTTTTTCTATAAAGTGTTCGGCGATTCCGCCTTCGTCAATATATTCTTGTAGCTCTTCTAAGAGTTTGCCCCTTATTTCTTTTACATCAGTAGGAAGCTCTTCTTTTTTAATAGAGCTATAAGACATAGTCGCTGCAATTAATAATAATATGGCCAATGGGTCAAAAACAAAAATAAGTATAACAATAACTATTCTTATAGATTCGCTGATGTCAACATTCATCCCTCCCCAGTCTTGCAGGGCACTTGCTATGTATTTTATAGGGCCTATTTCAACTTCTAGAGCTCTTAATTTTGCACCAAATTGAAATCTTTCAGACTCTAGTAGGTCGATCTTATCATAAGAAGATTCTATTGCGGACCTAATTGTGTCAGTTTGTGGGAAATTGCTTGATATTGATGTACTGTTTTCATTTAAAATTATAGAGTCTATTTGTTCTCTAGTTTTAGAGATGCTGCCATCTGTTTGTTTGATTATAGATTCTATATTCTGATCTGCATTAAGCTTTCTTTCTGATAAACTTAATCTTTCTTCTTTTTGCGACTCAAGAAGTTCTTTGTATTTTTTATTGTTAGAAAATAATCCGGATTGTTTTGATTCTTCTAAGGATTTATCAAGCTCGGACAGTCTTAGGTTGTATGATGTGATTAAATCTTTGTTTCTTAAAATTGAAACTTCTGATTCCTCTTTAATTTTAGAGATTCTTTCTTCCAAGCTTGTTATTGTAGAGCTATCATTAGATGTAGAAGATATTTGATTATCTTTTAAGCTAGATATCTCTTGCTCTTTTCTGTTAATGAAGTCTTTTTCTCTAGAAATTTTTGATTCAATTTGAGCTATCATTGCAGTTTCTTTATCTATGGAAGCTCCATGCTCAACATGGGACCGGGATAAAAAGCCAAAAATACCCATACTAGTTATGCCTGTTAATATGATAACAGCTATTAGTAGATATGATCTTATGAAACCAAAAGCTGTATGCCAATTCTTATGAAGCCATACTGCTGCAACTAATTTACCTATTTCTAAAACACTGCCCATTATTATAATAGCTTCTTTGGAGCCAGGAAACATAGTAGCAAGGCCAATTATACTAAAGTATGCAGCTGTTAAAGATATAGATATGGCTGAGAAAAATATTAATATAGGAAAAAACATTTTAAAAGTCCCCTTCCGTGCTTGTGTCTTTTTTTATTTTTTTTTTATCATCATATGATCGAGTAAGAAATCTAACTAATATATAATGCTTCCCAAATTTTTTTATAGATTCGAGTTTATAGTTATGATTATGTAAAAATTGAGAGAGTTCTCCCAAAAATTTTGAATTTATATAACAAATAATTTTGATAGGGTTGCCATCTGGACAAACATCTTGCGAGAATAAAACACCCTCGCTATATTCATAGCATATATTTTCTACTGTATTGCTCATTCATAATGAATGTACACAGTAAATCATAAAAAATCATCTATTTCTGAAGTATCTTTGCTCCATCTTGGACAGCCATCGTAATGAGATTCTATCAAAGATTCTCCTTCTTTTAATACAAGTGTACTTAACTCTGGGGCATCTTTAAAGAAAGACCTGATAATGTTTTCTTCTGAGTCTTTTAATACGACATAGTCCATTGGTTTTCTATAAGGACATATGTATGCAACTACAGGATTACCGTCATCTCCTATTAAAGGTTTACCTTTTGATATTTTATAACCATCTTTACCGCACATTAGAGGGCCACCGAAAGTTCCATCTTTAGGGTACCCCTGGTCTCCTGCAAAATTAGAAACAGCATCTTGTTCGGTAAAGTTATTTAAATAATTTTGTATAGAAGTGAGCTGAAGCTCTAAACCTTCTAGTTCTTCTGCGGTAATGTCTTTCATTTTTACAGTTCCAGAAGAATTTAAATCAAATTTTAAAAAAAGAAACTCAACTTGTGTTTTATTAAAATCTGGAAAAAGTTTTTTAACAGCCAGGGTATAAATTAAGTCCTGTAAGTTGTCAGTTATGTCTTTTCCCTTAAAGATAGACTTACTGCTTTTAAAATCTCTTATAATTGCAAGGCTTTTGTCTTTATATAAAAATAATTTATCAATAAAGCCCCGCACTCTATAGAGTTTTCCCATTTCATCAGTAGTAATATCAAAAGACTGCTCTGAGATAGATTGATCTGGCTTTCCGTTTTTACCGCCAAAAAAATCAAAATGAAGACCAGATAGGGTCATGTCATTTATTAATTGTAAATTTTCTTCGTCATTAACATTTAATTTTTTTGCATGATATGAAACTAGCCTTCGTATTGGCTCACATAAATATATATTATCTTTTAATATAATTTCATCATAAATTTCTCTATGCTTTAAGTCGCCTAAAAGTTCAAAAATTAAATGGCAGATGGTTCCTCTACTTGCACCGTCATTACTCTTATCCGGAATTTTTAAGTGGTATGTAGCCCAATAACTCCAAGAGCAACTTTGGGCTTTTTTAATTTTACTTGCAGAAAGAGCTTTCATTATATATTGATATATTTTTTAGGAACAGAGGATTTACTTATATGTCCATCTAATATATATTGGTTAATTAAATCATTGTAACTTGATGAACAGTCATCAAATTCATAGGAAAGAGAGCTTGACCAAGAATGTATTTCTGGTGAAGACATATCTCCGAAATCGTTTTTTGCAGGAAGAGATATGCAAACTTTTTTTGAATCAAAATGTTTTATTAATTTTATATATGATTTAATTGCACCTATCTGGCCTCTGTTTTCTTCTTTATCTAAGTCATTGTTGAATGAAATAAATATTTTTTTAGGATTTATGCCTACAAGAAAACACACTAAGCAGGAAGATATGGAAGTACCGAAAGAAACTATTACATTATTTATGCCACTTTCTCTTAATTGAATCATGTCACCAATGCTTTCAACTAAAATGACAAAACCTTTTTCTTTAATGCTTTCTGCGGTAAGGCTAGATCCATTTGATTTAACATAATAAGGATAAATCCAGCTAGTTTTAGATCCCATATGTTTCCATTTAGCTTTATTAGGATTGCCGGACATATCTCTACCTGAGAAACCATGTATCAGGAAGCTGTTATTGTAAATAGGGAATACAAATCTTTGATACATTGATCCTTGTGTTGCTAGTCCGGCTTTTAATTCTTGTAAAACTTGCTCAGATATTCCCTTCTTTTTATAAAAAGAATAATGGGGTAAGAGTCTTTCGAGGGAAGATTCTGGGTATATTTTTTCATGTTTATTTTTAGTATTTAAGCTATCAGGTTTTTTGGATAGTGTACTAATACTGCCCATAGCTTTTTTGATGTCCAGATCATCGTTTGAGTTTATAGTAGCTGCAACTAATGTTTTTAAAGGTAGTGCATTAGAGTTTTGAACATAGTCTATCCAGGTACCACTATCCTTATAGACACATAATGCTGTTGGGTTGCTTCCCCCCCTGTATAATGCTGATGTTCTCCAGTGATTACCGCAATCAACTAGCTTATAACCAAGGTTGGTTAGTACATTTTTTACATTCTCAGCACTCACAGGAGATCCATATCGGGGGTAAAGTTGGTACCTTCTAAATTTGCCGAAGTAGTAGATTCTATAAAATCATTTAAGTCTCCATGTTCAGTAATCATGAAATTATTAAAATCTAAATTTATAAAATTTCTTTTTAAGTCTCCATCTTCAGTTCTTACGGGTTGTATGGCTCTATGGACATTTTCACCTAGGTGTCTATATTTAAAACAAGAGAGCTTGTGTGTCCCAAAACCTTCTTCTGCTGCGAGCTCGTCCATGGTTTTTTGTCTTAAGCTAAATAAGTGAGAACTAAATTGAGTAATCCTATCTGAAAGAGAAACTATGCTTTCGTCTTCTACGAGGCTGTCTGACCTTCTGTTGTTTGTTATCCCTGTTCTGTTGCTTTGGACACTAGTCATTAGTGCGACATGGGGGGATGCTTGACCCTTTTTATTTGCAGTGCATAAATCTTTTTGAATTAATTTCTTTAATTTGTCTAACATTTCACCTACCACTTGATACTCTGTTTTATTTTTCATTGACTCAGATGTGGTTTTAATGTAATCATAACAAAGTATCATAGGTTTACCTCTTCCAATATTAGAATAGTAAAAGTGTTTTACTTTTTGTATCATTTCGTCAATACTTATGCCACCTACATTAATATAATAAAATTTATAAGATTTTATCTTATTCCAAACGGATCTAACTTTATTAACAATATCATCTCCGGCTTGTCTCCATTGGCCTGTTTCTAGTAGCCTAATTGGGACTCCAGACAAAGATGCGCACTGCCTCATTAGTAGCTCTTCTTCACTCATCTCTCCATTATCTAGGTGTAAGACTGGTATTCCGGTAGATGAGGATACTTTTATGCAATAATCCATTGTAAATTGTGTCTTTCCTACACCTGTTCTTGCTACTATAGTAGTGATATTGCCAGGTCTGAGTAGAGAGCCGTAGCATTCTTGTAAGACGGGATGGGGGCCTGGGGGGCCAAATTCTGTTATTATGTTGTCACCCCTGTCTTCCACTACGGACTCCATAATTTCAAAAATATTATTAACTGAATCGTCAGAATTTTCGTAAGAGTTTATTTTTGAATTAAAAATATTGTCCGCAGTAGATATGATGTCTGAATAAGGTGTAGAAGAATCAAGAGACTCCATTTCTCTCGAAAGTCTTTCTGCTGTGGACTTAATACCCCTTCTTACTGAAAGTTTTGCTAGCTCTTTTGCTGCCTGAAGTGCAGTTTTCCTCGGAGTGCACCTCATGTTTAGCGAGCTTAAATAATCGTAAGGAGAAATATTATCTTCAAAAGAAATACCTGAAAGCTTTATTCTTTCAGATAAGATGGGGGCAGAGATGTTGTTGCCTTGATTGTGTTCAGATTCTATGAATGAATATATTGTTTTATTTAAATCGGATACAAAATCTTTAGGCTTTACAAATGGAGAAATTTCTATATAAAACTCTGGATCGTTTAGTATGCCAGAGATAACCTCTTGCTCGAGTTCATGGGAATGCATGGATGAATATTAATCTATTAAAGTTAAAAAGTCAAGCTAAAAATCATTATCTCCAGAATTTGGATCAAGTAAATTTTCGGACTCTTCAAGCTCAATTAGATATTTTTCTAAAGATTTTCTTAAGCCCATATCAACAATTTGACTTTGAGATTTGGTAAAAACTACAGGCTTTCCAGTTTGGTCTACCATTACCAAGATAAAGCCTTTGTTGTGATCCGTATCCCCGCTTATTTCAAAAATTTTTTGAAGAAGTTGATCCGGAACTTTAAACTCTGATATGTCGTCTGGGTTAAAATTATCCATATATATATTTACACTAATATGTTAAAGGCAAACCCCAAAAGAGCTAAATAGCTCTGCGGAGAGTTCATCTCCTGGGTATACTTCTACTAGTTTTATGTTATTAATCTTGCAAAATTCTTGTTTATCGTTGTCCCTCCTAACTTGACTGAGGAATGTCTGTTTGGATTTTCCGTGAAAGTGTGGGGTGTATTTTAAGTGTTGCCCACCTTGAACCTCTACTGCTATTTTTTTATTAGAATTGTAAAAATCAATAGAAAGTCTTGTTCCGGCTATTGGAAACTCCTCAAAAACAATATCGTTTAGCCAAAACTGTTTTAAGAACTGCTTGCAGTTATATTGCATCTTACTTCTACTGCTATTATCCCACTTTATTAAATATTTTTTAGCTTTAGATACTCTTTTAGAAGAGCCGACCAGTGTTTTAAATACCATATTAGGAGTTTTTTATTATAATTTCTTTAAAGTGGTCTATTAGAAAATTGACGAGCTCTTTATTCGACTCAAGTTCTTGGTTTAATTTATTTTCGCCTTGAACCTTTTCTGGAAATGTGAAATTATTGTCAGACAGCATTGATAAAAAGTCTGGGTCAGCACTAATCCATGCGCCTTTTTTATTAATATAGCCCCAGATATAAAGCATGTCTATTATTTCTTTTTCTACCCATATTGAATTTCCATTTTTTCTCCCATATCTAATTGGGTACTCCAATACATAGTTTGTTTTTTCGTTAGGAGATTTTTTAACAGTCATTTTGGCTATATGACCTAATAGTTTATTTTTATTTTGATCTAACGGTTGGGTTGGGTTTTCTAGAATCATATCTTTTTTAAACCTAGGTTCAAATTCTAGAATATAATTAGCAAAATGAAGTAATGCATTGCCGCCGGTAGCTGTAGTTTGACGTATTGGAGACTTACTGTAGGGATCAAGCTTTATGTCGGCTCTTACTTGTGATATGAATATTGCCATATGTCCTCTTTTTGCTAAAGCTATGCTCATTTTTTGCATAAACTTAGCACCTAAAAGAGCACCCCCTGCAACTTTGTGTGAATCTTGAAAATCTTTTTTAAGATCATCTTTCATTATTAAACCATCTAGTGAATCTAAAACAAAGCAATATTTACATTCATCTGGATTTACTGCTATTAGTACCCTCATTAAATCAAGTACAGTTTCATATATATTGCTTTCAAAAACAAAACATTTTTTATCTTCCCATTCATCTTCGCTGTTAACAAAATCTATACCACTTCTTTCTATCATTTCTTTAGAAAGCCTGCCTTCAGCTTTGACATATATACCTCTAGAGTTGGGCATTTTTAAGAAGTTATGCATAAACTGCAAAGCTTGTGAGGTTTTGCCGCCTTCATTGATTCCAACAAATCTATGCAGGCCAGGGCCGATACCCCCGCCCATTTCAAAGTCAACCTTTAGGCTACCGCTGGAGACTGTATAGTCTATAGCTTCTTCGTAATTGTAGTGATGTTCCTTGTTTTGCTGTAAAAAACTTTTGAGTGCGGAGTTTGTATCAGGAGTTGCTGTTTTAGTCATTTAAAAAATCTCTAAGTGTTCTGGGTTTATTGTATGTATTAATTTGTTTAATGCTTTCATGCTTGTTTATCAATTCTATTTTTTTCTGCTTAGGTATTTTATAAAAAAACCTGTTGTATTTGTTCTTTAATTCATCTGCATAGTATCCTGACCTTAAGATGTTAATTGATTCAAGCTTGTAGGGGAATTTAACTTTAAGCCAGAAAGAACTATTTTGATAAGTTTTGTAAAGCTCATTAAAGCACTTAATCTCTTTAGCCCAGAATGCTCTTTTGTTTTTTTCTGGTACTATGATTAAATTTTCAATAACTTGTTTTTTGTCATTATTCTTCACTTAAGAATCATAACACATGCTGGAAGAAAAGTCAAGAAGTTTCTATCTACTTTTGCTGGGAACTGCATAAAAGCCAACCACCATAAAGCACAAATCCATGAATGAGGAAAGTAGTAGGCCGCCGGTTAATTTCACTACAGACCAATCTTTGCCGCCGGTTATCCAGCTCAAAAACCCCCATTTAGCGCTATCTCCATTTGGTACAATTATATCATAAGTAATTCCTGGATTGTGCGCATAATATATCATTAAGTAACACATAGTGAATGTTATTGACATAAATAATACTCTTCTAGTGATTTTTACAAAAGGGTCTTTAGCTTGGTCTTGTTGGTTTTTAAATATAGCATCCATCATGGCCTGATCTCTTGCTGCAAGCATAATTTGATCTTGTTTTTTTTGCTCTAGCCATGCATTAATTAAATTACATGCAAGTTTTATTCCTGCTCCGAGTACAGTATTTATTATGGGCCCCATAAATAATATTACACCTATTTATTTATAAAAGACTCTACGACAAGAATCTTTTTATTGCTAGGAGTATAGTACCAAACCCAAGGGAAGCTATTGTGAATATTATGTATCTCTTCTTCGGATTTTAAGATATCAATCTCTAGTTCTTCTATAGAATTAAAACTTAAATCATCTGTTTTTATTTTTAAGTCTGATGCTATTTTAATAAGTTCTGTGGCTTTATTCTTACCTTTGGCTTCAACAGCCTCTTCAAGTTTACTCCTATCTTTTTCTGAGGAAACTTTGTCTGGGTGTGTAGCTATAGCTATTTTTCTGAACAAAGATTTAAATTCAGAATTTATTTCACTAAACTCTTCTTTTTTTTCGCCAAGATCTTCTAGTGGATTTTTTATTTTTTTTGAATAACAATATGTAGAAACAGAATCACAAAAGCCAGATACAGCTTTTGTATATATTTCCTTAACCTGTTTAAGCTCTAAAGAAACTTCCTTAGACTTAAATTTTAATCTTCTTATTAAAGAAGACTTGTAAGAGGTCACCCCTAAGCAGGTTGGCTAGTTGTAGAAGCTTCTTCTGTAGCTTGATCTACACTTTCTTCTGTAGCCTTAGTTTTCTTTTCCTTAGCCTCTTTTACTGCGTCTTTGATTTTATCGAGAGTTTCGTTTAACTCTTCTTCGGACATAACCTCTACACGCTGCTTGGCCATACTCATACTATAGGTTTTTGTAGCCTCTAGTATACCGTTAATATTTAGACTATTAAGAATGCCGTTTGCGACAACTTCTATAACTTGATTTTTATCTTCTTGATCCATAGTTATATATTATATAAAGATATGTAAGAAAAATCAACAATAAAATTAAAAATCGTCATCAAGAGATCCGCTTTGCTGATACTCTCTAACTCTTCTTTCGAAAAAGTTCCCCATTGCTTGAACATCTACGACTTCTCCTAGCCAGGGAAAAGGATTGTGATCGCTTGGAAAACGATAATCTAAGCCAATAGCTTCAAGCCTTCGGTTGCCTATGTAATGCATATAGTCTACAAACATTTCTGCATTTAGGCCAAGTATTCCTGTGGGTAATACATCGTGAGCATACTCTATTTCTAATTCTACCGCTTTTTTAATATGTTCTACAAATTCGTCCTGTATTTTTTTAGTCCATATAGATGGGTTTTGCTCTATGAGGGTATTTATTAAATAAGTACCAAATGCTATGTGTGAGCTTTCATCTCTAAGTGTATACTTTATCTGATCAGAAACTCCCTGTAGTTTGTTTTGCCGGCCTAAGGCAAGCAGCATGGCAAAACCGCTGAAGAAAAAGGTTCCTTCACAGACTATCCAGTAAGTTAAAAAATTTCTTAGAATTTCTTGCTTACCTTCTTTGCTGTTTGGGTTAAAGTCTTGCCGACTTATATCGTTCGTAATGCTCATTAAGAAGTCATCTTTTGCTTTTATACTAGGTATAGTTTCGTATGCAGTGAACACTTCGTCGATATCAAGGTCTAAGCTGTCACAAATATATACTACCGTAAGATTGTGAAGGCTTTCTTCAAAAGCTTGACGAAGGATGTACTGGCGGCACTCAGCATCCGTAACATAACGAAAAGCGGACAAAAGCAAATTATTGCCAACCAGAGACTCGCTTCCAGCAAAAAATCCCAGACAGCGTTTAACAAGTAATTTTTCATCTTCTGTAATTTCATTGTTTTTCCATTGTTTTATATCTGATTGCATGCTAATCTCTGTGGGCATCCAGTTGTTGGCGCAACTTTTTAGGAATAAATCCCATGCGAATTTATGCTTGTGGGGTAGTATTCTGTTTACCCCTGTAATATTTTGTGTTAATAGTTCTCCGGTTTTATCTTCTTTCATAGTAATATATTTCCTGAATATTATATAACGAAAAGAGTATTAAGTCAAGATCATTTTTTTTTCTTGATAGTAATTAAGATGCAGAATGCAACAAAAACAAAAACAAGACTTATAATAAATAAAAAAGAATAGGCTGGCGAATAGATATCTTCTTTTAAGGCAGAGTTAAAGTATGCAATCGATTCATTCTTGTCAATTACTGAATCTTTATTAATGTCAGCTTTATCAAAAGAATATGTATGTGAAATGTTAGAATTATTATTTTGTGGGATTTGCTTATTAAATTTAGTTATACTGCAGCTACAAAATAAAAAAAGTATAAGTATTATTCTCATTCTGAGTTAAACAAATAGAGGAGAGTTGTGAGGCCTATTGTTGCAACTAAATAAGCTAGGCAGATTCCAATCCAGCACGATAAATAAAAAAGAAAAGTAAATAGTTTTTTCATTTAAATTTGTAAATTTTATTTTTAACCTAGTGTTCTGATGCATTCTATTATATAGTTTAAGTTTGTGTAATTTATTCTGTCTATATTTATATTACACTTTCTTTTACCTATAGTAAACCCTTCAGTTTTTTCATAATCAAGTATTAGGTAAGATATAAAATCATGTGCGCCATGCTTCTTTAGCCAGTTCCAGTAAGAAGACCTAGTTCCTTTTTTGCAGGAAAGTAAAATATCTTCAAATACATAAGTGCTGCCGTAAAGTGTTACATCTCTGAAGCAAGATATACTGCTAGGAGGCTCGCATAAATAAGAACTTATTATTAAATTCACTTGCCACCGGTGTCATTTTTGAATTTGTCATCCCAGTTTATGTTACCATTTTCGTCAATATAAGGAGGGGTTGGTATGTCAACTTCCTCAGAGCAAAAAGATAAACTTAGTGCGGCTAATATAGCGGAAAGCATGATGCCAAAAACTATCCATGTAACTTTTGGGGTAAGCCATGTATCATCTTTTGAGTCTGGCTCTGGCTCAGGGTCTGGCTCTGGATTAGGGTCTGGCTCTGGATCAGGGTCTGGGCCAGGATTGAAGTATCCATCTTTTATTTCAATATAATAAGGCCCAATAGAATTAATAATAACTTTTTTAAATAAGCTATGCTCTAGAAAAAAATAACCAAAGTTTCCAAAAAGAGAACCCCAGCTATTTTGAAACTCCCAATGAAGTTTCCCTTTAATTTGTTTCCAGCCGATGAGACAAACAGCATGGCCTCCTGCTCGGGGGGATTTTAAATATTTTTCTGTATTAACTACTCCATTGAAACCTAAGCTGAAAAAATCATTGTGTACCATAAATCCATACCACATAGGTCTATCCATTAGTATTGCTTTAATCTCGTTAATATCATCGCAAGGAACAGCCTTGTAAGATAATGATTTTTTATAAGATGCGTCAAGTTCTGCAGCATCCATGTCACTGGGGAAACTATTTTCAGAATCTTTGTAGGGCCAGAATGATTCAAAGCAGCAACCTTTCTTTATTAATCCAGTAGCTGCTCCCCTAATGGATGTGCCAGAGTAATCTTCACCTTCCCATGGGTCATATTTTTTTGCAGTTTTATAAATCCACATTGAGCTTGGTTCTTCTTTTTGGAAAAGATTGGCATCTCCAAGTAAAACTCTGCCGCTGTGTCCGACACAAGAGCCAATATTGCCTTGATTTTTTACAGGAACTGTTAAGTTTCTTCTTGAGAAAGACTCAGGAAGATTTAGTTTTCCTATTTTTGAATCATGTACAAAATCTTTGGGGTCGGCTGGATCGGTATTAACATTTAGTATTTTTTTACTAAAGTATAAATTTTTTAATTTTTTAATCATTTTTATAAGAATTATGAAATTTTACTATCTTTTTCATAAGTGTTGGGTCTACTGGGTTTGGATCAATATCTAGGTATTCTAAACTAAACCACCCAAATTCGGTATGTTCTTCATTTAATTCTACTTCTGGCATGTAATCTATGTAAGATACATATACATCGAAATAAAACATACCACGACGTAATGCGGCAACATGATGTAGTTTAGAAGATTTTAACTTTATTCCAGTTTCTTCGTACAACTCCCTACAAGCACAGTGTTGAGGTTTTTCAGATGGCGGCTCTCTTTCTCCAGCAAAAATACTCCAGTAACCGCCGAAGTTAACTTTTTGATTGTTGTATTCCTCTATTCTCTTGGCAAGAAGAATGCTGTTTCCGTATATTAAAGAGACTCCTGCTGAATTAAAATTATGCTTCACATAATGTGTTACACAGATTTATTGACAGGAATCACAAATACCACCATTTTTTGCGGCTTCAATACTGCAGGATGATTCAGAATTAGAGCTATCTGTAGATTTTTCAACTTTACTAGCCGCCCTATTTCTTAAGTAGTATGTGGTTTTTAGGCCGGAATCCCAACAGTGCATATATATATCATTTAAATACTTTAAAGATGTGCCACTATTATATAGATTAAAACTTATCGACTGATCCATCCATTTTTGTCTAGCTGCATTTGCATCTATTAGTTTAAACATGTCTCTATCAAAGGCAGTTTTGTATTTGTTCTTAATGGACTCTGGAATTTCTCCATTAAGTAATGATAAGTCGCCGTCAACACTTTTGACCATGGAGGATAAGTCTTGATTCCATAACCCTAGCTTTTTCATGTCGTTTACAAAATGCTCATTAGTTATAAAGAAATTTCCGGATTTATTTTCATAAACAAATAATGTAGAGAAATTAGGCTCGATGCTTTGCTCGACGCCGTTGATATAGCCTATGGTAGCTGTAGGAGCTATAGCCATAACATTTGAATTTCTCATTCCATACTTTATAACACTTTGTCTGCATTCCTCCCATGCAGATTCTTTCGTAGGGCTATTTACATCTACAGTTGGGTTTCCTTTATATCTCATTAGGTCATTATGGGAATCAATAGGGAAGATACCTTGATCCCATAATGAGCCTGAGAAAGTAGAGTAGGAACCTTTTTCTTTTGCTAGAAGAGAGCTTGCTAATATAGCGTGCCTGCTATAAATTTCGAATAAATTATCACTAAAGCTAACTCCTTCTTCTGAGTCTATTTGGATGTCAAGAATGTGTAGCACATCGTGGAGCCCCATCATTCCTAAGCCTATAGGTCTGTGCTTTAGGTTTGAGTTTTTAGCCTCTGCAGTGGGATAGAAGTTAATATCGATAACATTGTCCAACATTCTTATGGCAGTATTTATTGTCGAGCCTAGGTCGGTCCAGTTGATATCTTTTATTATTTCTCCCTTAGAATTTACTTGCTCCCTAATGTGATTAGCTAAATTAATTGAGCCAAGATTGCAGACTGCGGTTTCTCCTATTTCTGTTTTTTCACCCTGATTGTATTTAGATGATTTAGTGTGGAGTGTTATTTCAGTGCAAAGATTTGAGCTTTTAACTGAGCCTTGATGTTGGTTTGTGTACCTAATATTACAAGGATCTTTAAATGTATTCCAAGGATGCGATGTCTCGAACAAAACTTTCAGCATTTTTTTCCAGAGATCTTTAGCTAGTGTTTTCCTCCAGTTACTAATTTCCCCGCTTTCTGCAAGCTTAATTAATTCATTGTATCTATAATCGAACTCTTCACCAAAATAATCATGAAGTGTTTTACCTTCTTCGCATAAAGTATCTTTTGGATCAAAAAAATACCAGTCTTGTTCTGTTTTAACCCTGCGCATAAATTCGTCAGGAATCCAGGCGGCTGTATTCATATCGTGACACCTAAGTCTGTCGTCGCCGGTATTTCTCCTTAGGTTGAGAAAATCTTCAAAATCTAAGTGCCAAGGTTCTAGGTATGCACAGCCGGCACCAGGCCTCTTGCCTCCTTGGTTTACTGCAACTAGTAGGTCGTTGTATATTTTTAGCCAAGGTATGAGGCCACTTGAGATTCCATTGGTTCCTTGTATGTGAGAACCTGTAGATCTAAATGGCGTTACGTCTAATCCTAAACCGCCTGCAAATTTAGATTTCCTAGCCTCTTGCCATGCTCCATCAAAAATACCATCTATACTGTCGTCAAATGTATTTAAATAGCAAGAGCTTAGTTGTGATTTAACTGTTCCACTATTAAATAATGTAGGAGTTGAGGGAGTATATAACATTTGACTCATAAGGTTATAAAATTCTATAGCCTTTTCGTCTTTTTTTTCTTCGTTTATGGCTAGACCCATTGCAATTCTCATCCAGAAAGACTGTGGAGCTTCCATGATCTTGTCATTATGTCTAATGAAGTATCTGTCATATAAAACTTGTACCCCTAGGTATTTAAATTTATGATCTCTTCTTATAGATATGGCTTTAGATAGCTTATTTAAATCAAAATCTAAAAGTTTTTGGTTAAGCCTTTCTTCTTTTACTAATTTTTTGATATTTTGAACAAAGCTTTTTCTGTACTGAAGTCGAAACATGTCAGAATCAACACCTTCTTTAAATACTTCTTTATATAAACAGTTGAGTAAAATTCTAGCTGCAGCATAAGAGTAATTTGGTTCTTTTTCTATCTTTTCTCTAGCTGAAAGTATCAAGGCTTGATCTATTTCACTAGTTGTAATTTTATCAAAAAGTTGAAGCTGTGCATCTAGTACTATTTCACTTGGGGAAACATCTTCTATTCCTTCGCACGCTCTTTGAACACTTGCATTAATTTTATCTACGGCAAACTTTTCTAGTCTTCCGTTTCTTTTCTTGATATTGATATCCATACAGGGAATTTACACCTCTATGGGTGCCAAAATAAATAATTTAAGATTTAGGGTAATTTTTGTATTTTAGCAGAAAAAAGTGTGTATTGCAAGAATTATATTCTAAAAGTTATTAACAAATTTGCGAAGTAGTTTATAATCACTTTGATACATTTTTTTAACGAGTTTGGATAGGTCAGTTTTGCGTTTCCATCCAAGCTTTTTTTCTGCAAGAGATGGGTCTCCGCAAAGTTCGTGGACCTCAGCGGGGCGATAAAATTTAGGATTTACCTTAAAAATTAAATCACCATCTAGTGTGAAATATTTTTCTTTTTCACCTTCCCCTTTAATGATAAAATCTATACCAGCCTCACTCAGGGCAGTATCAAGAAATTCACGTACAGTATGCATTTGCCCACTAGCAAGAACGTAGTTTTTGGGTTCGGGTTGGTTTAGCATTAACCAGACACCTTCCATGAAGTCCTCAGCATCACTCCAGTCTCGCCTAGCTTCAATATTTCCTAAACTAAGAACTGGAACTTTGTCTCCTTTTTCCAGCGCTAATTTTATGCTGGCAATGGTGTGTGTAATTTTACGAGTAACAAAATCTAAACCCCGCCGGACCCCTTCATGATTAAAAAGCCAACCTTGAATCGCAAAAAGATAGTAAGATTCTCGGTAAACTCTGACTATATGGCGGGCTGCACACTTAGCGGCCCCATAGGGAGATTGCGGAAGTAGTGGATGGTTTTCGTCTTGAGGGCTATAAACTACGTCCCCAAATTCTTCAGAAGATCCTGCGTTATAAAATCTACATTTAGGAGCAAAGCGACGAATAGATTCCAAAATATGGAGAACTGAGTTGGCATCTGTGTCCCATGTTTGAATAGGGTAGCTCCAGCTACCGGCCACGAAAGACTGAGCGGCAAAATTGATAAAATAATCAGGTTTAAGGTCTATAATGATATCTCGTATACTATGTTGATCATTAAGATCCATATTGATTAATTTAAACCGATCCTCATCCTCCAGATGAGTTATGTTTTCATGATTTTTAACACTTAAACGCCTAATAGCTCCATAAAGCTTGTGATTAGTATTCTTTAGTAAGTAATCAATCATATGGCTACCATCTTGGCCGGTAACACCTGTAATGATTATTTTTTTCATAGATTTACGGGGTCAAAGTTTGATATTTTTTGAAAAGTTAATTCAGTGGTTGAGAAAAGATATGGAGAATTTATAAAAAGGCTTAGAGCTACAGAAAGATCTTCGGTTCCGGCCATGTAATCTTTGGCTGCATCAAATACATATTTATTTTTTAAAACCTTAGTGCAAGAGTCTCTTGATAGAGAATAAGTTTTACCCGACCAATAATCTGGGAGAATGTTTACTGAGCACATGGCAAGAAATAAAGAAGGGCATGTGTTTAAATTTTTAGTCAAAGACCAGTCTTTTAAGGTTTTTACATTTTGACCTATTATGGGAATACAACCAGAATAATCTTTACAAGTTAGGAATCCTTCGTTAAATCTTTTTTCAAAATATTCAAAAGTAAACCTGAAGTCTAGTTTTCCATGTGCATAGGATATTAGACTTGAATCTAATTTTATTAAATAATCAAAATCAAATAAATCAATGCACGCAGAAAGCATTTTATATGTTTTTTCACAAAGATTAGTATAGATTTCTTCAGTATTTACTACTAGCTCTCCGTTTTTATATTCATATTCATCTTCTAATTGACCAGCATAAACATCTACCATTGTAATGTTTTTATATTTTGAATATTTTTTATACCATTTAGTTCCTTTTAGTTTATTTAAATGTTCTACATCCTTCTCGCAGGTATAAATGCAAATTAATATTTTACTTGTGGATAAAGTAGACATCTTTTCTTTTAGTTTGATATTTTTTAAATTCACTGCAGACTGGATCGCCGATCATTAGCTCGCAAGGTTGAAGTTGTGATCTTAGTATGTATTGGCAGATCCACATATCGGCATTAAATTCAGGGTTCTTAAGATCATCCCTAATGCTAACAAAAGTTTTATAAAAAGTCAACATATTTTCATAGCTGCCGCCTATCACACCCATGTTTATTAAGTCCCAATCATTCTGGTTTAATAAAAAGAGTAACATTTCATCCCAATTTACTTTTTCGTGCAAATCTACATAAGGAAAATCCTTTAACTTAATAGAATCCTTACATGTAAAATAATCCACAGACGGATTATCATGAATTAAAGGTGCAGGATCCTTAGTAACTACAACATCAGATACATCTGCATGAAAAACACAATCGGGCTCAAGATTTAAACTATTAAGGTAATCAAAAAAACAATAAAACCTGAAGTCATTGTTTGAGTATTGACTATCTCCTACTTTAATAAAGGTTACATTATCATTTGAGTATTTATCAATAAAGTCATCCGTGAGTGAGTCATGAAATATAACTCCATTAAGGTTTTTGCTAATAATGGATTCATACCAATTTTTTATGTACCCAAAACTTGAAGAAGGCACATGTCCATCAACCCCCCTGCCTATTACATCAGTGTCAGAAGGATCATTGGGGTGTGGTTTTTTAGAGAAATATGAAGATAATATTAGTGTTTTAGATTTTTTACTTGACATTTTTAAAAAATTTGTTATAATTATTCCTCAAACTATGTTTGAGGGTTTCTTACTATACCTTATATGTCTTATATTTACCATAAATACAAAGTATCATAACATATAATATATTATATTCAACATGAAAACAATAAAAGATAAAGATTTAATAAAAAAAATACAAGCTGATAGCGGAAATTGCAATGAAGAGCTAAAGGAACTGGTTAACAGACACAGCGGGATATATATAGATATAGTGAATAGGTACACGATATCAACACCCCAAAACCTTCACTCAATGAAAGAAGATTTAATAGAAGATAGGAACTATTACATCTATAAGGCCGCATTAAGATTTGACGAATCAAGGAATACTAAATTTTCCACCTTCCTCGGAAATGAGGCTAGGTGGATATGCTTAAATCAGTTTAATAGAAATAAATCAAGAAAAGAAAACACACCATTAGATACCCTTCTAAATGTAATTCACTCAGTAGACGAAGAAAAAGTCTTGACAGATAAAGATATCCTTGATAAAATATTCTCAATTACAAAAAAAACAAAAGACAAGAGAGTTCATAAAATTTTTAAATCTAGATATAAAAATGGTGCAAAGAATAAACTAAACCCATGGAATATAGTATCTAGGGATGTTGACCTAAGCATACAAGGTACAATAAATTTACATAACAAAACTATAGATACAATACAAAAAATACTAAAAAAAGAAATATGATAAATAAATTCATAGGTATAGGTTACCTAACATCCGACCCAAAATCTCAGGCATTTTCAAGTAAAACTAAATGCTCCTTCACTGTAGCCATAAACTCTACACAGACTGAAGTGTTATTTATAGATATAGAGACATGGGACAAGGTGGGATCTAATTGCGAAAAATTTTTAAGCAAGGGTTCTTGTGTTTATGTTGAAGGGAAACTAAAAGTAAACAAATGGGAAGGCAAGGATGGATTAAAAAAGCAGAGATACTTTGTATCCGCCGACATAGTTAGGTTTTTACCAAACTCTAAAAAAGATAATGACAATAATAATAATATAGAAAATTCTAAACCATCCGTTACAATATCTAATATTGTTAACGAAGAAGATATGCCATTTTAAAATGATCAATTTAAGCTGCCCAATCAACTCTTTAAGCTTCGGTAATGTTTCTGTAAACTTTATCAAGTCTATTCATTCTAAAAAGATACCAATTACATATTTTCCTATAGGGAAAGACCTAGACTTCAAGTCATTCGACAAGCTTGATCCAGACATACCTAAATATCTCACAGATGCTTACAACAATAGGTACAATAAATTAGATCAGACCAATCATTCTTTAAGAATATGGCACCTGTCAGGGTCCGAGTCAAGAATTGGATCAACACAACATCTTTACAGTTTCTACGAACTTGATGAACCAACTTCAACCGAAAAATCTATAGTAAAAAATCAGACCTCTACAATTTTTTCCTCAAAACATGCTTGCGATTTGTTTTCTGAATATTCAGATAACTGTCACTACATACCACTGGGGTTTGATACAGATTTTTTTGAAACAGAAAAAAAATATTTAAAAGATAAAATACATTTTGGCCTAATGGGTAAAATGGAAAAGAGGAAACATACTTTAAAAATCATTAATCTTTGGGCTGAGAAATTTGGAGATAACCCAGACTATCAATTAACATGCTTAATAAGTAATCCTTTTTTAGAAAAAGATAAAATGTCGCAGGAGCTATCAAAGGCCTTAAATCATAAAATATATAAGAATATTAACTTCCTGCCATTTCTTAATAAAAACTCAGAAGTCAATGAATTATTAAACTCTATAGATATAGATTTAACTGGATTGAGCGGGGCAGAAGGCTGGAACCTTCCTTCATTCAATGCTACATGCTTAGGCAAGTGGAGTATCGTCTTAAACTGTACATCACATAAAGACTGGGCGAACAAAGATAACTCTATATTGGTGGAGCCATCTAAAAAAATAGATGCCTATGATGATATATTCTTTAAAAAAGGTGGGCCTTTTAATCAGGGTAAGATAAATGACTTCGACAAAGATTCATTTATCGATTCTATTGAAAGGGCAGTATCTAAGTGTTCTTCAAAAAACACAGAGGGAACTAAGCTAAAAGAAAAATTTTCTTACGAAAAATCAACAAATAAACTATTAAAAATAATTAATTATGAATCTTAGAATAGAAAAAGATAGTGTTTTCATGTGCTGCGGAAAAGCTAAATGCCCAGCCATAAAGAAAACAAATGAAACTACAGAAAGCGGAGAACCACTGTATTCAATTACCGACGATTTCGGTGGGTCTATTAAAGTTACAGAAAGCCAAGCCTTAATAGTATCAGAGGCTGCTGAAAAAGCCAAAGAAATATACAATTAATTAGATGGAGATACTTGCATCAATTGGTTTAATGTGGATTATTAAGTATGGATCAATATTAAATCTACCAAGAGAGTATATTAAATCTTTTAGCCTAACAGCCAAAAGACTACTGAAATGCAGTATGTGCTTAGGTTTTTGGTGTGGAATTTTTTTCACATTTATATCCTATAAGATCAACGGCTTAAGCTATGAGCTTATATATATTCCCTTCATATCTTCTGGTGCATGTTGGTTTTTTGACTCAACATTAGATTTAATTCAAGAAGCATCACTAAATATATCTAAAAACAAAAACTAGAATGCCAATATATGTTTTCCAGAATCCTGAAACCCAAGAATACAAAGAATTATTCTTCGGAATGAATGATGATAAAACTTTTATTGACGAAAACGATTTAGAATGGAAACGTGTTTACCTTTCCTCTCAACTCAATACAGTTGGAGATACCGACCCTTGGAGTCATTCTGATTTTATGAATAAGACCGCCTCCAAAAAAGGCACAGTAGGAGACATGATGAACCACAGTGAAGAGTTGTCTCAAAAACGGAAAGACCAAATGGGCTATGACCCCTTAAAGAAAAAATACTACGATAATTATTCCAAGAAAAGGGGTGGTAAAAAACACCCAAAAGAAATAAAAGAAAAAGGATACGAGTCAGACAAAGTTAAAATTACATACGATTAAAATGAGCTTACAAATATATAAACCTAACAAATCAAACACAGGATCAGCTTTCAGCTTTTCTATGGGTTACGACAAAAAAACAAACGAACCAACGCTGTTTGTTTCCGCTATAATGCAACATTCCTGGGATGAATCAAAAAAAAGAGGTTCATTTATAGGTAACAAGGAAACTCCAGACAAAAATGTAACATTAAAGTTTAATGAATTTGAGTGCGGATCCATTATAAATTCAATAAAGAATAGATTTACCTACGAAACATTTCATAAATTTGAAAATAATAAAACAGTAATAAAGTTTACCCCATGGGACAAGCAAAGTAAAATTTCTAAATTCAATCCTTCTACGAAAAGTTATGTTGAAACAACTGAAGTTATACCAGCATTTGGCATGACTATAATTAAAAACGGAAACCTAACCTTTAAAATCTCCATAGAGCCCGGTGAAGCCGAATGTTTATCTTCTTTTCTAAAAACAGTTTTAGGCAGAATATATAAACACAGAATAACAAGACCCAATACAAATAAAAAACAGCCCACAGAAGAGGAAGAATGCCCGATATAAGAAAAAAGAAAATACTTTTTCATAGTAATCACAGCAAAGCTTTAACAGGCTTTGGAAAAAACACGAAAAACATACTTAAGTATTTACATTCTACCAAAAAGTATGAAATAATAGAAGCTTGCAATGGTTTACAAAAGTCCAACCCAAGCCTATCTGTATTGCCATGGAAGTGTGTCGGCACACTTCCTGACGAGCAGTACAAGATAGAGAAAATAAACCAAGACAAAGGCTTAGCTAGATCCGCTGGATACGGTTCAGAAACCATAGATGAAATAATAAAAGAATTCAAACCAGATATTTACATAGGTGCAGAAGATATATGGGCATTTAATGGTTACTGGGATAGAAGTTGGTGGCCAAAAATTAATTCCTGTATCTGGACAACTCTAGATTCCCTACCAATACTTCCTTTAGCTGTAAAAGCTGCACCAAAAATAAAAAACTTCTTCTCATGGTCTTCTTTCGCAGAAGAAGAAATGAAAAGAATAGATATTAACCATGTTAAAACTTTGCATGGTCCGGTAGATTGTTCTAATTTTTCAAAATTAAGTAAAGAAAAAAGAAATGAATTAAGATCAGAAAATAAAATAGGTGAAGATTTTTTCGTCATAGGTTTTGTATTCAGAAATCAACTAAGAAAAAGTGTCCCAAACCTCATAGATGGCTTTAAAAAGTTTCAGGAAAATTTCCCTCAAGCTAGTGCTAGACTATTTCTTCACACTAACTGGCTTGAGGGCTGGAATATACCAAGCCTTATAAGAGAAAAGAAAATAGATCCCTCATTAATACTCACAACTTATTACTGCTCTTCATGCAAATCTTACCATATAGCACCTTTTACTTCTGCAAAAAAAGATTGCCCTAAATGTTTATCTAAGCAAACATGTAGCACCCCAACAGTTACTGCCGGCGTTAACGAATCGCAATTAAATGAAATATATAATATTATGGATGTATATTGTCACCCCTTTACATCAGGGGGACAAGAAATTCCAATACAAGAGGCTAAGCTTTGCGAGCTTATAACACTTGTTACGGACTATAGCTGCGGTAAAGATCACTGCACCCCGCAAAGCGGAGGCCTTCCCTTGTCTTGGGCGGAATATAGAGAGCCAGGAACACAGTTTATTAAAGCCAGTACAGACCCAAACAGTATATTTAAAAATTTAAAAAAAGTATACGAAATGCCTGTAAGTAAAAAAGAAAAAATAGGCAAAAAATCTAGAAAATTTATTGAAGATAATTACTCTATAGATGTAATCGGAGATCAATTAGAAAAAATTCTAGATAATTTTGATTTAGTAGATTGGGATTTCGATTTTTCTGAAGAAAAAAGAAACCCTGATTATAGGCCTAAAGATAATCAGGATGACAACGATTGGTTAATAGATATCTATAAGAATATACTAAAAGTAGACCTAACTAGTAGTGATGATGGGCATAAATATTGGATGCAAATGCTTGCCAAAAAAACACCAAGAAGTAAAGTATTAGAATACTTTACTAAAGTTGCTAAAGATGAAAATAAAAAAATCGAAAAATCAGGAGTTAAATTTGAAGACTTTCTTTCTGAAGAAAAAAAAGAAGAAAGGGTTGCTGTTTTAATTGATGGTGGTGAAGAGAACGCACTATGTATTAATATGCTACTAGAAGGCCTTCAGGAGCAACACCCCAGCGATAAAATATATGTTATATCCCCACCTGATCTTTTTGATTTAATAGAAGATAATCCATATGTTCATAGAATGATACCATTTACAGACTCTATGAAAAATATTAAATTCCTAGAAGGCTCTGGCAGTCACAAAGGTTTTTTTAAAGTAGCATATATACCCGACTCTAATGAAAGTTACGGTATTCTTTATCATAATGGTCATCACAGGAATGAATTTAATTTATACGAAAACATATGAGTTTTTTCATAGAAAAATATTCCACCAATCTAGGTGTTAAACCAAGAAAGCCTTACATTACGGAACACTTTTATCCTATAGAGTATGATAAATATATAACTGTAGACCCGTCTCAAGAAATTCAATCTAATGCATACAAAAACTGGAACTTTATTCTTAGTCAGATAAAATCTTTTACTTCTGATTATAAATTCGTACAAGTGGGTTTAGATAAGAAATATACCCTGGAAGAAGCCAACAAAAAAACATCCAATGTCACCACATTAAAAAATAATTTTTTCATACTAAAGAACTCAAGCTTGCATATAGGAATTGATTGCATCTGCTCCCACATCTCTGCCTTATACAAAGTTCCTACAGTATGCATGTACTCAAAGTACCCCTCTGCTCACACTAAACCTATATATGCAGAAGACGATAAGTTTAATGCTATAGATCCAGACAGAGGAGGCAGCTTGCCGACCTATAGCGACTCTGACCCTGATGATTATATAAATAAAATACCACCTGAAGAAATTATATCATCATGTCTAGATTTTTTAGGCATACACCACAACTACGATAAGTATAAAACAATTAATATAGGTAGACTTTTTCCTTCTACCGTAATTGAGGTTGTTCCAAATTTTAGCCCTGAAGAGAATCAGACTTTTTCTAAAATAGTAAACCTTAGGTTTGACTATACTAAAGAAAGAAAATATGCAGAAGATTGGTTAAAGCATAAATGCAATCTACTTATAAACTCTCCAATAGATATATCTTTAATAAATAAATACAAAGAAAACATTAAAGGTTTTACTGTATTTATAGATGAATCAACTTTCCCTGAATCTTATTTAGATTTAATAAAGACATTAGGCATTCCCATAAGAATCACCTGTAAAGAAAAAGATAAAATAAGCGATATAAGATTAAAATACTTTGATTGGAGTATAACTGAATACGAAATTAACAGTAAAAAAGATCTTGACTTTTCTGAAGATATATGCAATAATACATATTATTATTCAAATAAAATGCTCATTTCAAAAGGTAAGAAATACTCAAGTAAAGCTTCTTGGGAGCAAGGAATCGAACACAAAGAAGGTGAGTATGAATCTATTATAGACTCTAATTCCTTTTGGGAAGAATTTGAGCATTTCAACATATACAACTATGCCTAGAAAAAAATCAGAAGACAATACCCCAAAAATAGACAATACATCAGGCCCAAACTTATACACTAGAGACGAGAATGGGCTATTAAAAAATGTTCAGTATGTATTTGGTGACGACGGATCAGTAAACTGGAGGGCAATGGTTGGAGATGAGCATTTATTTCCAAATAAATCGTGGTTCGAACTAAGAAACAAGGACTGCCCCAGAACATCAGAGGGTCTTGCTGACCACCAACTATTAATTAAGCTTGGCGGAATTAAGGAATTAGCGAAACTAAGAGGCTTTAGTGATGTTTACTATGATATAGTAAAATGCGAAGAAGATCATGTTGCTGTTAAATGCAGCATAACCTTTACGCCAAATTACGAAACAGGTAATGAGCCTATAGTGTTTTCTGACATGGCCAATGCAACACATGCAAATACCAGTAGTTTCGCAACAAAGTTTTTAGAAACAATCGCATGCAATCGAGCATTCGTTAGATGTGTTCGAAACTTTTTAAATGTTCACATTGTCGGAGATGACGAAATAGATAAATCCTCGCCTGGGCAAACCATAACTAAGCAATCTTCCCCCAAAAATGCATCAGCAGTATTTAGTCCAGCAGAAATGCTCAAGAAGAAATGCTCAGAGTCGCTTAACTGCAATGATTTTGAAACATTCAAAACTCACCTCAGGACTTGGTGGCAGGAAAAGAAAGACGGAGTTTATGGAAACCCAGAAATTAAAGTATGGTCTGACTGGTCTGACATATCTGCTAAAGATGCCAGAGTTTTACTTTCTATAATTTCTTAGTCTGAATCTGATTTTATATTAATAAAGTAGCCATTTACTGGCGGCACTTTATCTAAAATAAAATTAACATTACTTTCTGTAGGTTGTCCGAAAATCATCGCATTTATAAACTCTACATCCAAAGAAGGGTCGCCAGAATATCCAACTGAAAATTCTACCCTAGGTATTGAAGAGTGATTCATTAAAAAATCAACTTCTTTTAATTTTAAAGACCCTCCAACTAAATCGTCTAGCGGTAAAGTGGTATTCTGAAGATTGGTGGTAAACCTAAGTTCTTCAACTTGGTTTTGTCCTTGTGACTCATAATATATCTGATTTATATCTACCACCTCAGTGTTTCCTAAGAAATCTTCAAAGTTAGCTTTTATATATCTAGCTGGATTATTTTTTTCTGCAGTATATTGTATGGTAGAACCTTCTTCGTAATCATATTGCTGTACTAAATTTTCTTCAGATATTATAAAGTCTAAATTATCTCCCGTATGAAGGTCTATCGACTCTATACTATCTCCTTCTTTCATCTTGTAGTCTACGGATAAAGTCTCTTGCGATATACTTCCACTTATATTAGACAAATCAACAGGTAATACAAATAAATTTCTTTCCATACTGGTTTTATCATTTGAAATAGTAGACTCTGCATCTATTTTAAACTTAAAATATGTTTCTGGATTATATTGCTCATCTTTTACATACTTATAGATATGTGTTCCACTAGAATTAACCCAGGCCCAATCGTCTCCTATGTCTCTTGATATATAATTTATATCTTCCTCTTCTTCCTGTTTATTTAAATAATTAAAAGTTTTATCGTATTGGTTCTCAAAATCTACAGACTTAAAAATATTTTGATTAATACTATTCTCCGAAAACAATCCATCAAACACACCTACATTACCTCTTCTTAATCCTACCCAGCCAACTGCCCCTGTGTATGATTTTAATTTATTGGCCTGGCTTTCATTTATTATGACTGCAGGCATTTCTCCTATTGTAGCCAGATAGGAAGATGCTTTTTCATATTCCCCCCTAAAGTTAATTCCATTTCTGAATTTAATATCATAGCTATTAGGTTCATCTATTGGCATAGAAAATATTCCCCTCACAGGCATTTGACCAGACCTTATGTCATATAAAGATATAGACTTAACTTCATCATTATTGTAATCCCAATAAGAATATACAGGATCATTATCTCCAGATGTTAATACTCCAGTGTTTATACTGTTTTGCCAAGTAAATTGATTATCTATAGTATAATTAAACCCAGTATTTTTTACATTTAATTCTGTATTATTAAATTCGCCGCTATCTAAATATATATAATTATCATATCCTAATTCAGCACCGGTTATTGCCCCACTTGTTAGCACTTGGTACTTGGCTGAAACATATGGATTGTTTTCAAAATTAGCCTGCATGTCAAACTCTACAGACCTTCCCCCATCTTTCTTATTTAACTTTACTGATTTTACTTTCAATTTAAAAGGAAAAGACTTTTTTTCCTCAAAAGAATATCCTGACATGCTTATTGGCGGTGAATAGCCAAACCCATCATAGGGTTCTATTTTTAAATAATTAGGCCTATTGGGTATAAGCGGAACACTAACAAGCCCATTGCTACCAGTATAAGATTCATGGTAGCTAGAATCTACTAAACCAGAATAATTAGAAACTTTTAAGTATTGTAAATCTTCTGATCCAGAATATGAGATATCTAAAGTTCCCCCAACATTTTCATAATTTAATATTTCTGCACTTGGTTCTGGATTTTTTGTTATAAATGTAGCTGTATGGGTGTTTCCAAAATAATCATATAAATCTATGTCTGCAGAATAACTTCTTATTGTAAAATCTTCTATAGGGTAATTAAAAACATTTCCTTCTATGCCCGTATATTTTCTTATAAAAGCCCTATCTACTGCAACACTCTCTCCAATTAAATCTCTATTATTTTTATACAGTGTTATATTAAAACCACTAATATATTTATTATTTATAATTTTAGTTTCTTCTTTGTATACATTTTCACCCTCAGGTCCAGCGACATGCCACTTAAAATTTAAAGAAGAACTATTAAACTCTTGTTCAAAAAAAGCTCTTTCAAGCGAGGAGTCTGGCACATTTTTATGTGTTACATCTTCTGTGGAGTTAGTTAAAAATACACTTACTACCCTGTATCCTTTTCCGTATTTTTCTACAGGATTAGATATAGGAACACTTACTATTGTTGATTCACTAAAATTCATTTTACATTGTTAAAGCATATACTCTTATATAGTAATCTTCGCCTTCTCCTAAGTCTCTTCCAAAAAAGTTCGCAGCTCTTGTGAAGTTATCAGTTTCTTCTGTTTTCATCAGTTGGTTTCCCCTGAAGAATTGAACTTTGTATCCAGTGGCACCTAACACTTCATCCCATTTTGCTCTTAGCTCTGCTGGCTGTGTGCCAAGTGAGTCTGTCCTTTCGGGTACATATTCAAGGGTTACATTGCCAGGCGCATCTATCAGAGACTCAGTAAATATTACTGGCTCTCTTGGTATTGGAATGGTTTCGTTTTCTTCTATAAATTTAAATTTACTTTGATCATATTCCATTCCGTCTATTTTAAATATACCTAAAGATTCTTCGGAAACATTTAATACTTTGTATTGAGATGGTTCAGCAAAACTAACACTATCTTCAAGTAAAAATGTAAGACCTTTTATATCATTTAATTCTAGTAAGGCCGTGTCTGGTCTTTTCTTTAACATGTAACCTCTTTTTTCAGTCCATAAATCTCTGTACCACTCTCCTATTTTAGTTAAATCAGCAGAACCCTTGGCATATAAGTAATTATCTTTTAAGTCATAATCTTCTTGTGTGCCATTCATAAATAGCAATGAGTTTTGTATTTCTAACCCAGCGGCTTGAAGGACTACTGGGTTTCCATTAGCATCGAGAACTCGATTGCCGGATCCATCTAATAGTAAAACTTCTTCTGTTAGCCGTGGGGCTGTTGATACTTCAATATCCTGCCCGCTACTTATTACAACTCTTTGCCCTTCTTCTATTTGACCTTTTATACTTGGAAAGTTAAAAAACTTAATTTCATTATCATCACAGCCTTGAGGATCATCCCATGTATATTTAGACGGAGATGGTTCTTCTACATATATTCCACCTATCCATGCATCTTTGTCCTCTGGCATTGATACCTTAAAGAAGCTTAATTCTTCCTGATCTAATATACTTGCGAGCTCTCCTCCCCTTCTGTTTGCATCTTCTCTTGCTTCCCTCCAATTAAACTCTCCATCTATGTATTCGTATTGAGACCTTCCTATAATTGTAAGAGTTGTATTTTGGTTTTTTACAGATATAACATCAAACTCTCCGATCTGTTTTTGTCTTAATGCTGAAATATCTTCGTCTCTTATTACCCTATCTGGTAAGCCATCTTCATCTTTATCTTTGGTATACTCGTTCAGTGACTCTACTGACTCTGTGTCGGATACTGTATATAATTTTAATTTTTTATATGTGTTTTTATCTTCTGAGTTAACTATCGTCTTAATGGGGAAATCAATATCTACTTGTGCTTTTTGCCCTCCATTTTCTATATATATATCTATAATTTTTCCAGCGAATCTACCTATTGTTCTTTTTGAATCCATTACATCAAAAACATCTCCAGGCTTTAAGTATGCGCCAGCCATGCTAGTTCTAAAAGAAATAAGTTCTGTCTCCATATTGCCGCCCTGCACTATATATTCTGCGGCTCTATGTGCTTGGCCAGGTGTTGATATTCCAAACCCATCCATGCTTTTTTCTATAAACCCATTTTGATCTATTTTATCTTTGTCTTCTGAGTGCCATACTTTTGGTTTAAAGTCATTGAACTTATCAAGATATTTTATTTTAACGGAATTTGCGCGACTTGTCCTCGGAGTACTAGAATATACAAAGCCTGACTTTTCTACATTGTTATTAGTAAACATCATTAAGCTCTCCCTAGGCTCGTCCTGAAAGAAATGTATTGCCCCCGCATCCCAATATGCAAATGCTCTAAACACAGAGGCTATTTCATTTATTAACTTAAACCCATCTTGCTGGCTTGTTAGCATAGCGTTCATTGTATATCTTGGCTCTAATAATGGGTAGTGTATTTCAGTAGCACACTGACCGTCCGGAAGAGTAGCTTCATGATCAAGTATAACTATATATTCTCCAGTTGAAACATCTTTTCCTGCTGCTTCTATCTTTCTAATTTCATTAAAATCATCATAATATATTGCTAAATTTTTTCCTGGGTGTTGGAATTGTTTAGAAAACTCTTCTTCATTCAACATGTTTTCTATTACTATTTTTCTTCCGCCTAATTTTCTGAAATCAGCTTTTATATATTTAGGAGAATAACCTGTGTTAACAATTTCGTCACAGTATTTTGCCATTTTATATAAAGTCCACTTATCAACATCTTCTTCCTTTATTCCGAACTTTCCTACTCCATATCTTTTATTAGTTATCAAATCATACAAACACCATGCAGGATTATCAGTCCATTTTAATTCTGGATTAAATTGACCAGACCACGAATCAGTATATCTCCTCATTTCAGGATTATAATTAATTGGAACCTGTACTTTTTTAAGTTTTAAATTATAATTTCTTTTTGGAATTGATGGAATTTCTTTAGCCACCACTCTACTACCAACGACAACAGAGCTATTGTAGTTTAAGTTTATGTTAGTTATTTCTGTTATAGCTCCAAGGGAAGTTCTTTCTTTATATCTCGCTGCAATCTCACCTTCTAACACTGGATTCCTTTCGTGAGTTATTCTGTATACTTTTATTATTCTATTTTTATTTAATGGATTTGGCGGTAAAGATATATGGATATCCTTAACATAAGATGATGTAGCAACTCCGTAGAAATGAACATCAGTAGAATACAAAGATTCGCCTTCGTTTCCGTATTTAATTCTAAATTTTGTTCGATTAGGCCAAGTTTCTCCTGAATTTTCTACTTTATCGCCAACATCTATACTGAATGAGTCTGCAAGAATTGCCGCAATTCCTCCGATAGTTAATGCAGCCACAGCCTTTATGGCTGCTGGAACATTTGCCAACTTCTTAGCAAGCCCATCAGGAGACTTTCCTGAAGGTATAACCCCTGCGGCATTTGCCGCAGTAATTGCAGTAACCAAGCCCACTAATGCTGGCCCCAACTTGTAAGATATTTCCATCTCATCCCCCCCATGAACAAACCCCAACTCATCAATCTTTAGAGACACTATTACATCAGTAACTTCTGTATTAATAACACTATGGGTTAAGTGGTATTCTTCTTTTGGGTCTATTTTCGTCTGGTTTAAATTTCCAGCACTCATAAATACCCCTATAACTTTTTCTCCCATTTTATTAGTATAAGTAACATCCTCTGGAGACTTAATTGTTATCGGGTCAAAAAATTCTGGGTGAGAGTTTGGGCTTATTGATAAATCTTTTACTATGTCTAACCTTTTCAACTCTTCCATTATTGTTAGCTCAGATGGTGTTGCAAGTTCTTCTATTGTTCTTACTTGTCCAGGTTTCGCTACATAATCAGAATCATGTTTAGCTTTCCAAAGCTTATCGCTTCCAGGGGCAACCAACAAGTCCCCTATTCTAAAACTTAAAGTAGAGTTATAATATAATATATCTTTTATATCATATTTACCTTCATAAAACTTTTCGTTATCAGAAAATATATCACCCTCCCATAAAGAATTATTTTTACTTAACTCTTCTTTTATATCTTTTACCATTAAGTCATACTGTACATTTACTTCATAAAATTGATAAGTTCCTGAATTTTCTACATAAACAATTTTACTTACTAATGAATTTCCTTTCTGGTAATCAATTCCCTCTTTCCACTCAGTTGATAAATCTCTAGCCACAACCCAAGTTTCATTTGAAGCTTTTCCTGTATCTTTGATATAATCTCCAACTTGAAAAGGGAAATTTTCTTTAAATTCTTTTATTGTATAATCTAACGAGGAAGGCTGTACATTAGTTTTTCTATACCCAAATAATTGTCCCTGTGTATCTTTTGTCGATGATATAAACCTATATTGAGGCTCTAGCATTTTTTGGTTATGTCCACCTATTTCTTTTCCTGATTCATCTCTTCCTATGTCTATATCGAATTCATTAAAATTAAAAGAGTCTAAACCATTCTTAATTTCTTTTACAGGTATATCATTAAGTTTAACGGCTTGAAGGAAATCATTATTCTCCTCCCTCATGTTAATTGTCTGGCCCTGGTATTGAACTGTAACCTGAGGGGTATTGCTTGGCTCGGTTTTATATTCCAATGTGTTTCCCTGGTTGTCTGAAAAGCCTTCGATTGGTCCTTCACAAATCATATCTATATTTTTCTGTATAGATACTGACTCAAATGCATACCACCCGAGACCCTCTTCTTTGTCACCGTTTTTATATCTTTGCCCTATTAATGCAGGGCTAGCTGTTTTATCGCCAGGATCGTTTATGAATAATATTGGATAGAACTCTTTAGCTGATGATGCCTCTGTTTCTAATATTGGTATACTTTGTATTGCTGTAAAAGTACACGAATCAGCCTCACTTTGATTCATTTTATACCCATTACTGCCATCTTCTTTAATGGATCCCCAATTCCCTGGAAGTGCTCCTTTGACTGCCTTCCACTTATTATAATTAGGCAGGTGAGATATTGCAGCTTCATTTCCTCCAAACGGGCCAATATATTCATATAAAGTATATCCCGTCCATGCATTTCCTTCTTTCCTTAACCAGGAAGGCCTTGCCCTAGTCGCCCTTGGCACATTATACCCGCCGCTATCAACACCTGCTATTAATGTTTGAGCTGATTCTTTTAATATTTTATATACAGGGTCTGCATCGCCCAACGTGTTTTTTGTTTTTTCTTCTTCGGTCATATGGGTCTCAGACCTATATAATGCAAAATCTACCCAAGGGTAATCCCCTCTTCCTGAATAAGGATGAGTTTTAGGCAAAAGTCCAAAAGGTCCACCTATAAATAATATTTTACCCTTATCCTTATGCCATTCATAATTTATAACAGAAGACGAAACCACACTAGACCCAACTATCATCCTGCCATATCCAAAAGGAATAACTTGTCCCTGTTTCATATGGTTTGATTTGCCATTGTATATGTAAGACTGAGTTTGCATAGTCAATGTCTCATTGTCCTGCTTCATGGTCTCTGCCATTTTTTTATTTACTATCATTGACATAGCAGTACTAGCCGCCATCATTGCTAAGTTTAAAGCAAATGTCGCCCCTCCAGCCGGAATAGGGGCAATATGAAAATCTGAAGTTAAGTTAAAGTCTTCTTCTCCTTGTTGAATAAATTCATCTTTTTTCTTTATTCCATAGTGTATTCCTTTTGACTCTTTGTCTATCAGGTATTTTTTCATTCCATCATTAACGGCCAATAAAGCCCTCAATGCTTCTCTAGGCGTAGACACATCTAGCTGAAACTTTTCTCCAAAAGCCTTACCTATTGCACCATGTAAAAAAATACTTTTCATTAAATATATTACACTTTTTCAGCTATATACCTATATATATACTTTATTTTGCCGCGCCACCTTTCATCAAGCAATTGCCTCCCTGAAAGATGCTGAGACCTTTGATGCACAAAATTATCTTCACCGTCATAAACACCAACATGATATGTCCTTTCGTTTCTTATTTCAAAAACAATGAGGTCTCCTTTTCTCATTTCTTGTATAGGAACTTTAGTCATATGTTTTTCAAATTTTTTTATCATATCTATATTTCCTCTTATTCCGGGCCAGTAATTTTTATTCCAGTCATGAATATCTATTCCCGAAACTTCATTAAAATAATCTTTTGCTACGCATAAACACTCATAGAAACCAGTTACATAAGGTCTGCCTGATAAACTTTCGGCTTTGTAAGACTTGGGATAATATAAGAAAAATTTTCTTGTAACCAAGCTATATATCAAAAAAGGTATGCCCATTTCTTCTGACATATTTATATCGTAATCAGATGGATTTTCATCTGTATTTGGGTGCGAATGATATATGCCCAATAGTTTTTTTCTTTTAAGAACTGTAAGTGGAGACATTGAAAACATTTTTTCCTTGTCTATGCTTTGATTTTTTTCTCTATTTACCTTAACCATAAGGTTTTGATCTAGTTCGACAGTCCCGCAAACCTCTTCGCCAGGAAACTCTTCTGCATGATCTACGATTAGTTTGTAATAATGTTTATTTAAATTCATATGGATCTACCCCCGGAAACCCTCCAAATGGAAGGCCATCTTCTTTTTCTGAGTACTTATCTTTCTTGCCATCTCTTTCGCATCCACCAGCACCTTCTGCCGCATCAGAAAACCTTAACCTGCATCCACAAACACTTTTGTCACAGATATCTTCAACCCATGCAGCTCTATCTTTTGACGGATGAGACTTTGTGCCATCTTTTATGCACACATATAATGTTGGCGGCGTTAAAACTGGATCAGCACTAAGGGTTGACACAGACACTACATCTTTTGCATTATATGTAGTAGCAGAGTCCCAAGGTGAAACAGTATTAGCAAAACCTGTACCGTCAGTTATATCTTCAAAATATTTTTCACTACCTACATTAGCTCCGGTATAGCCAGCGTCTATAAACTTTTTATTCTTCTTATCACACATAGGCTTGCCTGAATATCCACAACCTTCGCTGGATCTATATGTCCAGGAACAAGTATTTGAGTATACTGATCTGCATGGAATTTTTGAATTCTCTATCTCTAATGCAGAGACTAACTCAAACTCTACTATATCGTCTGTTTCCCTAATTTTTTGGTTTACAAAATACACATCTTTCGTAAAAGATTCTGGATCTGAATCTCCATATGGATTTATTCCATTAGGAAAATTTTGGCTATCTAAATACTTCAGCATAGTTTTCACCCTTGTAACCCTTGCGCTTGTAAAATCGTCAAAGTATCTTAACCTTAAAGAAATATTCCCCTGATGATTAGACAAGGTCATCTTTGGTCTAGGCAACCTTCCGTCGCCCTGCACATCAAAACCTTCTCCTATGATCGGATAATAATCATAAGGTGCATTAGCAAATACTAGTGGTTTTCTGTATCCATTTTCTCCTGCATGAAAAAAATATTTACCCTGATTATATAAATCAATTTGAAATAATACAATTGGAGTAGTTGGATCAGCACTAAGTAAATTTTTTAAGTATTTAGCTTTCATATTAATATGTACTACCTTGTGTTTGAGAAGAATCTGTACTTGAACTCGTATTTACAGTCGCTGCAGTTCCATTAGAAACAGAATTAGAAATAGAAGAATTATTAATGTCTGATTTCATAGCAACATTAGCTTCACTATTAGCAAAATACGCACCTCTTGGAGCAAAGCCCCCTACCTTACTCATAAACTCAAAAGAATTTAACTCAGGCACATATACCAATCCTCTTGAAATATATCTTTTTGATTTTGTAACTTCATCTATTCCGCCAACCCCTATGTGCCAGGATAAATTCATCTCATATTTATCTGACATTTTTTTAATGTCATCTGATGCACCGTAATTTTTTAATTGTTGAAATATTATTTTTCTTAATTTTTCTGGGTCATTACTAGATAGCAATACATCTGAATCAAATGTCCCCATGTCCCATAAATATCTTTTCATTTTTCCATCCCACTGATCATTCATGTACGACTTTAATTCTTTCAGAAAATGCTCATCTACTATTGTGCCGTCCCTAAACCTAGAATTTATATTAGCGTTCTTAGTTATGTTAAATATACTATTCCACTCTTCAATAAACCCTTCTAATGATTTATTTCCGTATGATATTTTATTTATTTTTTTCTTAGGTGGGTTGGAGTAGTTTGGGTTAATTACTGATGCTTTCAAATCTTTTCTAATTTCAAAAGAAAATACAGAGCTATTTAAATCTGCAGAATAAATATCAATTTGCCCAGTGTTACCAATAAATGGCTCTACTACTTCCATAAACGGACCTTGTCCCAAAATTGTTCCGTTGCCATCTGGTACAATTTTTATATTAGAAATAGTAATACTATCTAAACCATTGACCCAAGAATTATCATAATAATCCTCAATTACTATTGTGTTATTTTTTTCTACCTCTTCATCTGTAAAATAATTTTCACTAGAAAGAAGGGGTGCCCTTAAGCCTTCGTCTATTTGTAAAGACTCTGAGTTTGTCGCTATTCTCCTGCCGGGAACCCATGCTATACCCGAATCATATCCAATATTATCAGAATTATCTAAGCTTACCGCCCTCTGTTCTCCTGAAAATCTTCCAAATCTTTCCAGATTAAAAACATAATCTGAATCAGTTGCATATGTTAAAAGTGTTTTCCCTCCAGACTCTTGTATGTAAATGCTTGATTTTGAATCTGATTCCATTGCCACAGAAAGCCTTACTACATCATTAGATGGTGTGTTGTCTCCCGAACTAAAATTAATTCTTCTCATATTATATAGTTTTTATAATTGAATTATAAACATTTCCAGTATTTACCCCAACAAGTATTAATGGAAACATTAATGGATTACTATGGGGCCTACGAAGGTCAATACTTGTAACCACTCCATTACTCCGGACTAGCTCTCTAATCTCCTCAGCTCTATCTGACCCACCAGACCAAGCTGAAATATCAAAATCATAAGAAGGAGTAAAGCCTTCTAGTTGCATTCGTACCTTGTATGCCTTATCATCAGGAAAAATAACAGGTTCTCCTATCATTGCGGCCAAAAATACTTTATTCGTCATGGTATGCGCAGTCAGCCTTGAAAATGTCATTAAAAGCGGCAAGGCATTAAGTGCGGAGGTGTCTACAACCTCTGGAGTTATCTCCTCTTCCTCTATTGGCTCTACGACGACATCAGGCTGTAGCGGCTCATCTCTTTCTTTTAATAATTTTTCTGGTTCTGGAATGCCAAACTGTAAGCTTTTATCACAAAAAGGTTTATAATCTAATGGCCCTGTTTTCGATAGGAATATAGATTGTGCTCCGTAAGCCTTTGTCACCGCTATCGCCTCGTCATCATCAGTCATAATTTTGCTAGCATCTTGAGCTGTATGCAACTCTTCCAAATAAAGAGTTTCATCAGACCCAAAGAAAACAGTACATGCTTCTACCCCTTGATCTTCTGATACTAAATCAAAATTCATTCCAGTATACATGTGTCCATCAAATTCCATTTTAAAATAATCTTTCTTATAAGATATAGTAACATCTCCAATTGTTTCTTCTTTCTCAGTAGTTAACATTTGATGAAAGTTATTTAAATTTGACCACCATTTTTCATCTTTCTCTAATTCAAAATTAATAATTTGATTAAAAAATGATATTGTAGTTCCATAGCTTATGTCTCCATTATCATAAGATGCCTTATCTGACTCTATCATATTAGATAAGTTACATAGGCTCTGGAAGTCATTAGTTGCTTCACTTGCATCTATGGCAAAAACCCCTATAGTTTCAATACAATCTTTTGATGAACATTTAGTCCAATCCGTATTAGTGTTCCAACCGAAAAATCTATGTTGTGCATCACTCATACTATTCCATCTCCATCTTCATCTAGTCCTGCATTAACAGGGTAGTCTGCATCTCTTTCGTCTAATATTCCGTCATTATCATGGTCTCCTGCATGTTCTCCAGGTATTTCTATTTCAGAATCTACATAACCTCCTGAATAATGCATAAATTGTTTATCATCTTTAGTGCATAAAAACTCCCCTGACAACCTGAAGAATGCATCACAGTCATCTGTTGTTCCGCAATTCCTTAATGGTAGCCCTGGGTACAAACTTATCTTTGCCTCAAAAAAATCTCCAGATCTATTTTCATATGTTCCATGATTCCCGTAAGAAAGTTCGTCATTCAAAGGGTGAAAAAATACTTCAAACCTAGTTTTTTCGAACGGATCTATTTTTATAGGAAGCTCTGCGGTATTTCCTGACCAGTAAAACTCATAGCCTAAATAATCTGGATATTGAAACAGACTAAATCTTGATGCATCTGAATTCTTGAAACCAGTTAAAGTTATTGGAAGGTTACATGTGTTGGTAATTTCTACAAATTTGCCTGACTTATAATATTCTCTAGGCTCATCACACGGGAACTCTACTCTTGACGCTTGGCATTCTTCAAAAAATATTATTTGTGGCTCATCAACATCATCCGTCATTATTAAGTGAGGGTCACTCCCTTCAGCCATAAGGCCACCACAACCTTCGTCAAATATTGCTATCCCGGTTCTACTTAATACTACCCCTGACTCTGTTCCTAAAAATCCCATACTATAATCTGGTTATTTTTGCAGATTTACTCTTTCCTGCATTTCCTATCCAACTTGCACTTGCTTCAGGGTCTGTTATTGTGGGCATCGATGGCTGACCTCCTGTAAGTCTTGGATCTGCCCAAGTTCCCTCCAGTATGTAATAATCTCCGTGCCCAGCTGCCGTTAATGAGGTTTGCCAATTATTTCCGCTTCCTGAATCACTTTCTGTATCTGATGTTTCATCAAATGTAAACTTGTATTGAAATACAGTCGTTCTTGGATCCTCGACAAAAACAGTACTTCCATCAATTGCATCATAGGTTACGGCGACATTTTCATACTCTAAATTTTTTCTTATGTAATCTCCCGTTGAATTTTTTTGACCTTCTCCCGCCCCTTGCGCATTACTAAAGATTATTAACTCCTTATCTCTTAATAAATATGATCCATCCCAAACAGTATCCATTGATGCGCCAAGAGACGGAGATAATGCAGGACCAGAATACGATGCATATTGTGTAGCTTTCCCCGCAGGCAATGATGCAACCACCATGGTAGTCCCGTCAGGTTGCTCTTCAGATACATCTTCGTTATCCGAAACAGTATTCCATAGTTTTTTATTATCAAATAAGTCTAAATCCACATTACTTCTAAAAGAAGCTTTTCCAACTATTTGGCCATCATTGTTTGACAAAGGATCTCCGTTTTCGTCAGGTTTTGTTATTGCTGGCCCAAGTTCAACCGTCATTGTCATATCAGTATACAAAGTTGATCCGGAGAACTCCCAAGTTCCCTGTACTGGACTTACAACTGGATCTTCCTCCTCTTCCTCTACCTCTTCAACTTCAGGAGTTTCAAGACCGTAAGGAAAAAACTTATCTAATTTTTGATTCATAAAATCAAATTTAATTTTTTGCCCATATATTTTAAGCATTACATTAGCATAAGAGTCCATTTTATTCATGGTGTCATCTTCTGCATTAAAAACTAATTGTACATCCTCAAACCCACCAGTCGCTCTATCATTAATATCGTATGTTGCGCTTCTAATTCCAAAAAATAAATCTATTTCTTCTCCTGGTTTTATCTTTGGTATATGTTCGTAAGTTCCTCTTTTTTGGTTTTCACTAGAAACATTGCCTATATTGTAATCTAGTATCTCTAATCCAGATTGCAATCTAAATACTCTGACAGGCATGTTCTTAAATGCAACTCCATCATTGTAGACACCCCTGCTTTCTTGCTTGTGTGCACCCCATCCACCATCTATTGCATGTGGCACTCCAGCTCTATGAACTTCGTATTTAGTATTAAACGATTCCCATGTTATATTCTGCCTGTTATTTCTACTATCTAATAAATTTGTATTATAAGGGTCTGCAAAAAATTGCCCGCCTTCTCCAAGTGTAAAACTATTATCCATTGCATTATTCACCATAGCCACTGGATCATCTTCTTCGGCTTCTGCTGTTATTATATTTTCTTCGTCGTCAGATAGCCTAGTGTCATCATCTATACCCATTGATACGGTGAGATCGCTCCCCGCACTTATTGTTTTTATATCATTTGAAAAACCGCCCTTTGGTATTCCTGACGCCAATAACTCTGTTGTATACTTTATTGGCTCATCTTCATTATAAGATGATACAAGTGTATTTAAAAGCTTAACATCATGCGGGCCGCAATTATGAACAGTAACTTTAAACATATTTTGATAACCTGTATCCGTGCATAATATTTCTATAGTTTTAAATATGTCCATAAAAGAACCAAGCTCACTTATTCTCTCAAGCCTATCTGATGCTATAGGTAAATGCCCGTGAGGATCTTTTGTATTATCATAATAATCATATGCATACTTTTTTCCCGACTCAGATGGCCCATCTTTTGCGCTCATTATGCCCGCAAATATAACTCTTGTTTGTAGGTTTTCTTCGTACCATGGGAGCATTTTTTTTCCACTATATCTTACCGGCGGTCTTTCATCTGTTATTATTTTTTCTCTAAATAAATCGTAATCATTTGGCCTTCTTAATGCTAAATCTCTGTTCTCCCTAACTTCATTAAGTAGATTAATTGCACTCTTTCCAGGGTTTCCCCTGCCTATCATAAATATGAACCTATCAGTAACGGTTTGTGCTCTTGTAGAAAAGAACAATTGATACAAAGCTTCTCTTGCAGCATTTAGATAATTTATTTCAGTCTTTTTTTCTATAGATAAATTTTCAAGTTTATTATAAATAATGTATTTATCAAAATAGGTATTTTCATTGCTATTAGAAAATATTGGTTTTTTTTCTGTCCTTTCTTCTACATCTGTAACAGTATAAGGCTGCGGTAATACTCCATCTTGATCTGCATAGTATAATGCATATGCCCTAGCCTGTGTGGCTAGTGTTTCTTTTTCAGAAACAGTTAAGCCTATTTTCATTATATCATCTTTGTCGTCAAAATCGCCTCCTTCTCTTCCTCCGGTATAGCCCCTTAGGGTGTCTGCTGTGTCAACCCATGCAACCATTTTTGAATCTTTAGCTGGTGCTTTGCCCACAAAAATATCGGGGATAACAATATTTTGGGTTTGAACTATACCTTGTTCGTTATAAACAAAAACCCACACATTTGTTTCATTATCTCCCGGATCATTTTTTCCAGAGAAACGCCTCTTTAAAGATTTTACTTCTTTTGTCTCATTGTTTATTTGATTAGTAAAAGACATTCTATCTCCAATCCATGTATAATACATAAGCCCTTGCTCAAAAGTAAAAGTGCTAGATGTTTGATTTGGATTATTATATACTCCATAGACAAATGTCATCCATGAGTCATTTTCATTTCCTGCGCTTAAATAGTTGCCCACCAAAAGTTTAATTGCCCTATGTATAGTATCCTCGAAACTAGTCCCGCCAGAAGTATATTTTACATCTACTGATCCGAGTAATTCATTTGAATTATTTTTCAAATCCATTATAAATTTTAACTCTCCGGTTCCAGGCTCAGCACTACCCTCTCTTATTTCTGGGAATATTTTTTCGTCAATATCAGTGGATGGAGTTATTGTCCTAGTAGTTTCTATAAATTCAGTTACTGTTTCGTAGTCTATGATTTGGTTTTTTCCGCCACCAACTAAACTTGTCACAGGCTTTTCTTCATCCACTAAGACTATTCCGATATTTACTTCCTTTAATCCTATTTTTACTTTAAATCTTCTCGTTTGAGTTGAATCATAGGATTCGCTAAATTTATAAGTATGGTTATTGAAAGACGGATAATTTAACTGAAAGTCGTTAAAAGATTCTTGGGCTAAGCTCTCTCCCGTTCTATTATTTACCGGCCAGGGCGGGACTCCTTCTGATATATTTGGGGCATTTATTTTGGAGCCTTGCCCATAGTCTTCTGTTCCAGGGCAAACATATATACCATAAGCCGTTGCCATTTTTTTAAGCACGTCAATTACGATATCTATTTTTGCTTGACTCTCTTCTTGTCCATTATCATTTATATATTTTATAGATGAAAACATTTCATTTTCAGTATCTATTATAAAAACCATATCTACTTGTTTTCCTGTAGCTTGAACAACTACATCGTCGTCCATAAAATCTCTGCCTTCTGCATAGGTTACGGCAGCTTCAAGAATAGACGAGAAGGTGCATATTTCATATTTTGTTATAAAGTTATATATTTCAGCTTCATAGCAAGGCCCCTCAGGTGTCCTTCCCTCTCCTAGTCCAAAAACCTTTGTGAGATCTTCTATTTCAAATGTGTTAGACTCTATAAATGTAGCATTAATAGTATGGTTATTTTTATACTTTACCACATGTGTCCAGCTAGGACAGTAAAATATGCAGGAACTTTTTCCGCTTAAAGAAGTGTGATATTCAGTATCACTAAGATAGGGTCTTGGCATTTGAAACCTAAATTTTTTATACCCCAAATGAGACTCAAGAAACTGTAGTATTTCTTTGGCTTCTTTGTCAGATCTCTGATTAAATGTAACGTTAAATGTAGATAAGTTTTGATTGATCCCTCTTTTAAATTTTTTATTATATACCTTTGTGAACTCTGACTGTATATGATCTGGCGTATGATCTATAGTAAAAGATTGGCTTGGTCTTTGTTCAAAGTTTCTAATTTTTAAATAAGGATATTTTTGTATTTCATCTGGGCTGTCTAGGTATATACTAGACCTTCCATGTATAGCTGGTATGATTAAATCAAAAGATTCATTCATTTCAAAATTATCCAAAGGAGTTAAAGTAACTTCTTCCATTTCTGGAACTATATCTGAATTTAATTGCACCCTTCTATAGTTTGGTAAAAATAATGTTCTATCTTTAGGGTTTCCCTCACTATCCATAAACTCTTTAGGTATAGATTCCATTCCGTCAGGTATTAAAGGAGAAGTTGATAAACAGTTCCAAGGGCACCTTGACAGTTTAACCAAACTATACCCATACTCTTCAGGAATTGTGTCTGTTTCCATTGATATTAAATCATCATCAACAGAATCACTTTCTAGCGGGCTTCTCTCTTCATCAGCTATTGGCCTCAAGGGTGGCGCTATATCATTTTCTACACCAGCAGATAGTTTTATAAAATAATACTTATTTGCAGCAAGCCTGCCCTCTATTACCGCAAGCCCTACGTCAAAAATAGAGTTTACAGGATTATCTATTTTAATAAATACACAAGACCCTATTTCTAAATCATAATCTATATTAAATGTTATTGTTCCCCCGGCCATTAACTCATCTTTATCTTCTGGGTACCTTGATATTCTATCTACTATTGGAGTTAAATCTATACTTGAAGTATTTTTATTTTCTTCTCGTATTTCATCTTCTCTAGTTTTAGTTATCTCTGCTTCTATATCTATAACTTCATTAGCTTGTGTTGCATATGTTTTTAATGTTATAGGCACACCTTTTTCAAACTTCACTGTGCCTTCTACGGTTACGGGCAAAATACCATCTAACTTTTTATTATAACCAGCATGGCTTTCAGCACTTTGCAATGTACTTCCAGTATTACATATAAATGTGGCAGATATAGTATGTTTATTTCTATAAGGTATAGAGTGATTAAAATTTGTACAAGTATATCTTAAATCTTTTTTATAAGGATAAGTATAATTAAACTTAAAAGACTGAACTTCGCTGGACAATAATCTTTCCCCCTTATAATCTAAAGAAAAAATAGAATCATAAGCAAAAAACTTTTCTTGTAGAAAGTGAACTATAGCTCTTGCCTCTTTATCAGTTTTATTATCAAATTGTAAATTAAGAGACATTGGCAATGAATTAATAGCCAAATTATTTACATAGTCTCCGCCTTCTCCTATTTTTAAATTTTCATTTATTGCAGAAAATTGTGCCGTTCCACCATAAGCCGACTTCCAAAAGAACTCTTGTGTCCAGTAGGTATTGTAAGAAATAAATGGACTAGTAGAAGAATTATGATCTTCCATGCAATAAAAAAATCTATTTGCTGGCCTTGCTTCTATATTTGTAAAATCAAACGTGCCAGAAGAATGCCCAAAGCATAACAATACTAGTTTAGCTTTTTTGGCTTGAGCCGGAACACTTTCTTGTCTTATGTGAAGCTGAACATTAAGCCACTCTATATGATCTAGCTCTGATCCAGCCATAAGTCTGGTAGTATACCTGTCATCATCAACATTTATTAGATTATTATTTTCTGTATAAAATTCTATTCCTATACCAATCCCTATTGATCTACTTGGATCCATTGCCCCAACTGACATTGTTCCTGTATATTTTTTTCTTAAAACAGTTCTGTATTCATCTGACAAAGAAGCTGAAGAGTCTGTTTTTCTTATCATGCATGAAGCCACATATTCTATAGAACTTTCTATGTCAAAAATTTCTCCAGCTTGATGTATTCCGCTTGAAGTTATTCTTATAGCTTCTAAGTGTAAATCGTCAGACCCTTCTTCGTTAAAATACTTTATCTCTGTAGATGGATCTGGGTACGGGAGATTACCAACCTGAACTATGTCATGTTTTTTGTAAGAATTCCCTTCTTTCCAAAACTGTATAGGTCCTACATCCATTATCTAAATGATTGTTTAATGCTTGCCGTTCCCCTTAGGTATCCACCCTCGCCTACTGTAAGAGTATCTGAGTCCATAATACCATGGCTTGCCAATATTTCTGGCACGGGCTCTGGGTAAACCAAGTTTCCAACAAGGTTAAAGTTTTTTAATTCTCCAAAATTATTGTCTGTGAATTCTTCTGAAAATCCTATGTCAGACAAAGATACTGATATTTCAGCTCTTTGACCTGTAATCTTTAAATAAGGATCTAGTTTTTCTCCATCTATTCTTACTTCTACATCTACATTTTCTTTTGTCACTCTTACTGGTAGTTCTCCAAGAGGATCGTTGTTACCTTCCGTGGGTATATTGTATTCTGGATTTCTTTGACAAGATATTGAATAACTAAAACCTATAGGCACTTCCATCCCGACGCTATCAGCACCATTAATTGTGGTTCTTAGTCCGTGCGGGACAGTCAGCTGTTCTTTTATTCCACACCTGTAGTCTGTGTCAATAATATACTCTGTTAAGCCCTCTTCATATTCTAGTGTTCCGAAAATATCAAAAACTGCTCTAGTTACTACAGGCTCAAAGGGTCTGGCATCTAAAGATACTTCTCTTAGGTATGCATGGTTAAATTTATAATTACCAAAAGATCCGCTTACAGGGTCTTCATCTACTTGCGGATATGAATTTATATCTGAAAGACCTGTAAGATCAAAGAAGGACTGCATGTTTCCGGTATTCATGTAATAGTCTACATTCAGTGTTCCCTTGACCCCGTAATCAGCTGCATAACTTCTAAGCACTTCGAGTTCTCCATACTCTAAATCTTCTTCGTATCTGAGCAGTGTGTCTTCTCTGGCTTCTACATTTATATAGTAATCTCCTGGCTCTGCATCTTCAGAAAGATACAATGATTGACCTCCTGGAAAAATAATTTTTTGCCCAGATTTAGCACACTCTAATGATTCAGACAAAGGAACTCCGGGGCCATTTCTGGGGCCAAGAATAAAATCTTTATTTTCTCCAGAAGCTATAAAAACATCCCCTGTTTGCAAGCCTATGGATATTCTGTAATCGTCTACAAATTTTTTAACATTTATTTCTTGAGTAACCCCAAGACTTACATTATTAGCAAAAATTAATACAGGATCTTCGTCCTTTGATTGAAGCATCAAAGGCACATCTTCGTATCTGTAAAATTTCTTGCTCATATGTTAATATTATATTGATTTTAAGGTGTTATTTAAATAATATTTTTTTACTACTAAGGGTTTGAGTAACCTCTTCTGCCAGCCCAGTAATCCCAAGCGTATTGATGATTCCTCCTGGTTTTTGATATTATTTGGGAAAGGCTACCTGTCCATTCTACAGTTCGAACGAAACTAGCAGAAAAACTAAGGCTTTCCGTACCCATTGTAAAACTTAAACCCGGAATCCAAAACCAAGTCGAACCCCAAGTATAACCAGCCCATCGCTCTAGCACATCAGCCCCCGGTGGTAATTGACCACTTCCAGAAAAGTACATAAAATGTCCAGTACCTTGATTAATTGATATACTTACTGATTCACCCACCCTGGTATTAATTGTTTTTGATGAACTAGATGGTATATTGTAATTCGTGCTACCCACCCTAACATTAAGACTCCCAAGCCAACTCGTGGAAATTGTTAAAGTTAAAGGTTTGCCAACAAAATTAGCTTGTATACTCACATCATCTGCAGGCATATTAAAAGATGTTTCCATTGATGTAGGGGAAGGTATTGAGCTAATCCCACTAATAATCGTCCATGAACTAAAATTATAGCTCGCAGTAGGATTAGCTTTTATATTCATAATTTTATTATAAGTCGCAACACTTGAAGCCCCCTGAACCGTACCCCCGGCAGTAGGAGAACGAGAAATATCAAGGCTCCAAGTCTGCTGCCGAATATTTGCATTAAATGTTATATCTTTGGCAGGCATAACAAAAGTTTGGCTTTTAGCAGTTATGTCAGAAAAAGTATTTGCGGAATTAGTTCCATGCCAATCATGCCAAGTATTATACTGATCTACAGCAGCAGATACTGTAACAGAATCACCCATTTTGTATGTACCTCCACCTGATAGAGTTCCGGAACCATTACCATAAATTCCCAATGATACGGTATATTCTTTAAGTTGAAAATTTGCCGTTACCTCTACATTACCAGCAGGCATAGTAAAGGAATTAGATGATATCGCAATGCTCCCCGAGTTAACAGTCCAGTCAACAAACTCATAACCTACATCAGGCGTTGCCACTAAATTTACCACACTATCATAGTCTTTAGTTCCGTCTCCAGTACCCCCATTTACTTTAACAGTATACTGCTTAGGTTGAAAGTTTGCCGTTACCTCTACATCATTATTAGGCATAGTAAAGGAATTAGATGATATCGCAATGCCCCCCAAGTTAACAGTCCAATCAACAAACTCATAACCTACATCAGGCGTTGCTGTTAAATTTACCGTACCGCCATAGTTTATAGCTCCGCCTCCATTACCTCCATTTACCGTAACAGTAAACTGTCTAATTTTATAAACTGCACTAATCGTTAAATCGCTAGCTGGCATTGTTAATTTTGTGGTCGATGAGTCTTTATTTAAAAATGTGTGCCCCTGCCACTCATCAAACTCCCAGCCTATTGAAGGTGTAGCTTGCAGCTCTACTTCCTCATTCATCACATAACTTCCAGCCCCAGTTTGTGTTCCGTTAACTCCATTTATAGTAAGGGTATAATTTATAAGCCCATAAACTATTTCGACTGAAACATTGCTCGCCGGCATCACAAACGAATTGCTGGAAACACTAACTCCGCCCTGAATTACATTCCAGTAATCAAATTCGTAACCCGTGTTGGGTGTATATTGAATACTTACAGTGTCCCCCATTTTATACTTACTCCCAGTATGTGACTGTGTTCCGTGAACACCTGTAATTGAAACATCATACTCTATCGCTGTATATACCGCAGTTATTACTACATCATTATCAGGCATATCAAATGAGCCACTAGATATAGAGACTCCTCCAGAATTAACAATCCACTCCGTAAAGTTATAACCGGTATTTGGGGTGGCTGTTATATTAACCCTATCTCCTATTATGTAGTTTGATCCGGCTCCAGTTTGTGTTCCATTAATACCATTTATTGTAACTGTATATTTTTTAGCTTCATAAACCGCTTCAATTTGAACATTGCTTGCTGGCATCGTAAAAGAATTACCTGATTGAAGACCAAGAAGTGGAGCTGAGCCAGAAGTTATAACATTCCAACTAGAAAACTGGTAGCCTGCACTTGGTGCCGAAGAAAGGGTTACGGTGTCTCCCATATTGTATGTGCCGCCTCCATCTGCACCAATCACCTGAACAGTATAATCTACTAAATTATAAATTGCCGTAATTTCCACATCATTTGCTGGCATTGAAAAAGAGTCAGAAGAAGAACCTGGTGCGGAAATTCCACCTGAATTAACTTGCCATTCTGTAAACCTGTAACCTGTATTTGGTTCCGCAACAATATTTACATTTTGATTTACAGTATATTCTGATCCTGATCCTTGTTGAGTTCCATTGGATCCATTTACTATAACTGAGTATTTTCTTGCTGTGTATATTGCAGTTATTGTTAAATTATTTGGCGGCATTTTAAACCCTGTGTTTGCTTCACTAGCTAACTCGAGGCCTTCCCATCTATCAAAATCATAGCCAGGGTTTGGTGCAGCTGAGATACTTACATCCTGTTCAAATTTATAACTTCCTGCACCTGACTGTTCGCCATTTTGACCCTCTATAATTAATTGATATAAAATAGCTTCATATGTGGCAGTTATTCTTACATCTTCATCCGGCATAGTAAATTTATTATCCACTATTGTTACATTCCCTTGTACAACTTTCCAAGACCCCACTCCATAGCCCGGCCTTTCGAGTGGAACTAGCTCTACAATTCTACCAGGTATATATTCAAACTCTCTCATATCTATACTTTATACAAAGACATCATCTATTGTAAGAGTATGTTTTTCTCTGAACTGATTTATATAGGATGTATAAGTCAAGTCAACAGTTAGCCTACCCTCAACAGAAGAGGACATGCCTTCTGATAATAGTCTTGCTTCTCCAATATTATAATTTTCAATATTGTTGCCAAAACAATCATCTATTTTTATTGATATATCTTGTACTATTGGATTAACTAAATACTCTCTTAGTTTTTGATACTTGTATTTATCTACTTCTAATGTAAAATTTGTTTGAGTTGTTATTGGCCATACTACATCTACCTGTACGGGTTTAGTTTCCCCGACTGCATATATTGCATCGTGTTGTACACTTACTGTATGGGTAAAAGCAGTAACCCTGTTTGACTCTGCACCAGTACATTGTATGTATATTGATCCTTGATTGGGTATACCTATATCAGGAAATTCTGCTTTACCTGTAGCATTATGAGGAATATCAGTTAAATAAGAATCTTCATCTACTATTCCGTACTCTGTTTCTTGTGTTATCCTGCCTCTATCTTGCTCCTGAATTATGTAGTCAGGCGACCCGCCCTGCTCTCCATACACAGTGAACTGCGTCGAAGTAGTAGGTATCTGTCCTATTGTGCAATTAACGGTATGGCTAGTTATATAACCATCACTAAACCCATAATAGGAAGCATTTGGCCCATAAAATAATGACCCAACTATAGCATGATCGCCTATTTTTGGCATAAAAAAGTCTTCACTTATTAACATAGACTCAACACTAAATGAGCCTTGCAATGGAGAATTGACTACGGCTAAACTTCTTGGGTATTCTTTTTCAGTATCAGGATTGCATGTTTCATTAAAAAAATTATCTACATGCCCATAACCAATAATATTAATTGGCTTTTCAGATATACTGTAGCTTCCGTTAACACTTTGAACGCCAACAATTTTTGTGCCGTCAATATAAAACGACTGATCGTACCCAAGTTGTGTTTGATTCATTAACTAAGTTCGCCTCCAACTCTTTTTTCTTGCCTAATTACATCTAGAACCGCACTCTTGATTTTTATAGACAAATCCTTTTCCCTTTCGTATGAACCTTCTCCGTCAGTCGAACTTTCAACTGTTTCCTTTCCTGAGCTGTCAATCTTAACACTTACGTTAATGTTATTTGTTGTTGCAGAAGATCCACTTTGATTAGTCGTCTTTTCCTGCGTTGCTGATATTTCCTGATCAGCCATATTTGATACTGATGTATCAAAATTTGATCTTCTTGGGGATAGTGATTGAGATGGTACTGTGAGTGAATCCCCAGCCATTCCTCCATTATAATATCCTTGAGTTGCTCTCCTTGTGAATCCGCCCCCCATTAAAGAGTCGCGCAATCCATTTGGATTTGCATTTAAAAGTTTATCTGTTGATGATTTTCTGATTATGAAATCACCTGGATTTAATCCAACAGGCCCAACATTATCTATTCCTCCTGGGCCTTGAATTATTCCTTCTTTGTTTATTCTATTTAAGCTATCATAGCCAATTTTCTTTGCCATATCTGCAGGCACGTAAGCTTCTCCTGCGGTAAGCATAGCGGGGATTTGTCCGCCCATTGCTAGCTCAGGAAAAGGCTCCCATTTGCCTCCGTCAAATTCTACTCTATCTTTCCCCGTGCCTGCCACCAATCTAGTTCTTCCTGCTATCTTGGATTCATTAATATCTCTATATTTTAAATTTTTTGGAAAAGATTTACTATCGAATTCTTCAGAAAATTTTCCTCCATCAAGTTTTTGGCTTATGAAGTTGTCACCTTTTTTTACTAAATTATTAATAGGTTCCTTTAAGAGTTCTGTAACTTGAGATATAGCAAAACTACTAATAGCCCCTACTACGGTTCCAAGCATACCCATTCTTTCTTGAAATTTTTCGTTTTTCTTTTGTACATCAAATGAAGCTTTTTTAAGCAAGTAATCTTTGTATTCCTTCATTACAGGATCTTTAGCCATTGCCCTTGCACTCATTCTTGGGTCGCCTCTTCCGATACTAACATCAGAACCTATGTCTACGGTATTAAGTTTCTTCATGTCAAACGTTGGTGCCTTGTCTTCTGGATCGCCATTAACTGCATCAGCTATTTCTTCTGCTACTAGAGCCATAGTTACCATCTGAGCTGACCCCTTTAATCCAGACATCACTCGACTTTCTTGTGCTTTACCGCCTTCTTTAAAAGCCTGCATCATTTCTTTTGGAACAACATATTCTCCAGCTGTAAGCATTGCGGGGACTTTATCCTGACCTGGTTCGCCCCGCACGAACCCGCCATCATGGAAGTGTTGAATTTTGCCGCCGAAGAATTCTTCGCCTACTTTTGGTGCTGGAAGTGATGGTGCTGTACCACCCAGACTTTCGAACTTTGTTCTTAATGCTGATTTTTTAATATTGTTTTGCTTTAGTACGCTTGCTATAGCGCTTAATTCTTGAACTGTTTTTTCTAGTTCTTGTTTTAGTTTTTCTTTTTCAGCCTTCAAGTTTTCAATTCTTATTGTGTCTATTTGTGACTGGCCATCCAGCACTTCTGTGTCAGTTTGCTTGTCATTTAACTTAGCGAATTGAGCTTCTATTTCTGCTTTTTTATTATTAAGCTCTTCTTGTTTTGTTTCAAAGTTACTATAATCGTCTTTATTTAATTCTCTTCCTTCTGTGAACAAGTCTGGGATAAATTGAAAACCGGTGTCTGGCTCGAATTCTATAGGGGCAGTGTCACCTTCTACAAAAATATGTTTTGCCTTATCTGGACCTCTTGCAAAATCTACAGTCCCCTCCATTCCGCTATCATCCCTCCTCCAAACTCCGCTATCATCTTTTCTTCTCTTTGCATGTTCAGCACTTGCCTCATTGCCAATATAATCGTCTGCAAATTTAGGATAAAATCTTTCTACTTTGTCTGAAATTTCATTTCTTTCTTTCTGCTTAAGAGCCCCAAAGTCTTTTCCATAGTTAATTTTAGCATATTGTTCTTTCATTTCTCCAGTATGCTCACCGTAGCTATATTTCTTTGATGAATCCGCATATTCCCCAAGGGTACTTTCGAATATATCGTTCATGCCTGCACCGCCAGAAAGGTCTTTAATTCTTCTTTCTATACTTTCTATATCTATTCTATTTTGGGTTTTATTTTTTTCTGTTATGCTTGCTACTCTTTGAGCAGATTCAAGATTAGAATTATTTCTGGCTGCTCTCTGTTGCATCATTTCATATCTTGATTGCACTTCCTTGGAGCTTCCCTCTTTTTCTCCGAGTTTTTTCATTTCAGGTTTATATATCTCCTCAAAGAAATTAGCCAGGTTTGTTGCTTTTGTTGAAACTTCGCTCAAAGCCACTGAAGCATCTTCAGCATTTATTGTTACAGAGCTAAACCCCTTTGATAACCTATTGCTTATTTCAGTTACAGACCCTGGTTTTAATGATGAATCAAGCTCTCCTGAGCCTTTATCATTTGAACCTATACCGGATTCTAGCGATTTTTTTAATGCTTCTATTTTTTCTGTTAATTTTTTTATAGCACTTGTTTGCTTGCTTGTTATGCTTGCAAGCATTTTTTGCTGGCCTGCTGGGTCATTTTTTACCCCAGTAAATGCATAAGTAAGGTTACTCATCATTTTATCTATATTATGCTGCATAACTCTATCTAATAACTGCTGTGCTACACCTAGTCCAAATTTTTTCCATGCATCTCCCGCACTTTCTGCACCGGTTGATATGTCTTTTAATAAGTTCCCAAACCCAGACCTGACACTATCAAACATAGTGCTTGCTAAATCTGCTGAAAGAGAGCTTGCCGCAACCTCTACTTCTGCCATTTTTTGGGCAAGTGCTGTAAGTGCCCCCGACTTTCCTGTGATCGATCTTTCTAAATCTGAAATTTGATTTGCAGCTTCAGCTTTATCATCAGGATTGCCAGTCATGGCGGCCATGTCTACGGCAGATCTAGCCCCTGCAATCATATTAAACTGATCGGTAGATCTTCCAATTTGGTTTCCTAGTCTAATATTTTCACTACTACTGTTAGCAAGCATCTCTGCATTTTGCATAGCTGTGAATTTATTACTTAAATCAAGAAGCTCATTAGCTTTTTGAATTTTTTTAGTTTGTTCTTTGTTTAATTGTAATTGAATTGCAGACTCTGCAGCTTTAAGTGCTTCTGTTCTAGTAGAGGCTAGCTTTGATTTAAATTCTTCACTAACAAGACTTGATATATCTCCGTTAGCTACTTGTGCTATTAGCTTTTGCTCATTGTTTATCCTAGATATTCTTACGCTCTCTAGCTCATTTTTAGCTTGAGATTCCGCAAGCATTCTTGCATACTGTGTGCTTTCCAAAAGCTTTCTTTTTTCTTCTGCTTGTTTTTGTGATATTTGAGAGTCAAGTATTTCTGATTCTATTTGTGATTTAGTCAGTGAAGCAATATATTCTTGATCTGAAATCATTTGAAGTTTAACCTCTTTATTTTTATTAGATAATTTTACTTCTTCTGCTTCTATCAAAACCCTAGACACAGCAGATGTTAAAAGATCTTTGTTTGTTGCAAAAATTTTGTTTTTAAACTCTGCTTGTTTTAGAGATTTAAGGTCTGATTCTGATGATTTTGTTGCTTCGTTTTGTAGATTAGCCAATATGCTTAATTCAAAATTTTTACTTCTGGTTAATATGTCTATTCTTTCTTTAGAAACTTTATTCAAGGCATTATAATAAGCAGCTTGCCCCTCAAATGTTTTCTCCATTACTTCTGGTTGTTTTTCTACGATCTTATCGTCTACTATTTGCCGTTCTAATAAGCCAGCACCAAGTAATGTTTTTTCCGATATTCTTTTATTCCTTAATTGCTCTTCATTTTTTCTAATTTCTGCAGCATAGTCTACATTTGCAGACTCTAAATCTGTCTGTGATTTTCTTAATGTTTCCATCATCTTGTTGAGGCCCTTCCCGGAGTCACTAGCAGATGCCAGGCCTGATAATTCGCCCATCATTAATATCGCGTAACGTTCAAGCGGACTACTTACATTATTTACTGACTCAGCAAAAGATGTTAATGCCATGCCTCCATCTTTTTGACCAGTAAGACTTTTGGAATAAACTTCAAAAAATTTACGAGCATTTTCTATGGCGACTCCATATTTTTCGAACTTTATTCCTATGTCATCAAACCTTTTCGATATTTCACCTTCAATGTTCGCCTCATCTAAGGATCCTTCTAGGGTCGTGCCCCTTAATAAATTAGGTCCTTCTACTCCGCCTCTGCTTATTGCTTCAGCCATAAGAGACATTCCTCCCTGTTCTATTTCTTCATTATTTAGCCCACTCTTGGTGGCACCAACTATTGAGGGAGATATATTTTTAAAATCTGCGCGGGCTTTTGATAGTTCTATAAATTGTTCTGATATTTTTGCATTTATGTTTTGTTTAGTAGATTCAAATTTTGCATCTATGGATTTTCTTTTCCTAGCATTTTGATTTTCTATTTGTACAGAATTCAAAATAAACCCATGCTCTGATAATAAACTTTCTTTAATAGTATTAATCTCATTATCTAATTCTAGTGATTTTTTTGCTATATCAAGCCTATGGGATTGGTTTTTTAATTCCATTTCGAAATTTCTAAACAATCTTTCTTGTATCTTTACAGTCTTCATGTTTATCTCTGCTTGGATTTTGTTTTCATCCTCCTTCTCTAATGCTCCTTTCCCTTGTGCCATCCCTTTAGTTATGATAGATAACCCCCTATCAGTTGCAAGTTTTTCTCCACCCAGCATTGCATGAGTTGGATTGTCTTGCATGTCAGCCCCTGTATTTATGTAATCTTTTAATGCATTAATTAATTCTTCTCTACTTTGTTCTCCAAATCCTTCTGAACCATGAAGCTGATCTAATATAGATATCATTGCACTGGGTCCATAATCTGCATGAGAGGCTATTGCTCTATTGATTACATCCATATTTTTTTCATAAGAATTGACTTTTTCTTTTAATGTCCTTGTTCTGTTATTTAAATCTTTATCTCCTCCGTACAATGCTTGACTATATTCATCTAATATTTCATGAGCCCTTCCCTCCATTAGCCTTGTCATTGTCGCCATCTGCTCAGGATCAACACCAGAAATATCGTATGCTGAGAACATTTTATCTTTTGTTGCTCCTCCAGCTGCCCCCGAAGCAGCTCCCGCAGTCAACCCTATTGCCCCAGCTGCTAAGAGTCCTGTTCCGCCTGTCAGAATCGTGCCTGCGGTAGCTAAAATTCCTCCCCCTATTGTTGCACCAATGGTATGATAATCCATAAAATTAGCCTCATCATCCTGCCTTTCTTCGAAATTTTTTCTTGACTGTTGAAGCAAAATATTTCTCTGAATTACTACATTCAATGATCTTAGTAATTTTTCAGTATCTTTCCCAGACATATTAACTTCCGAAAGTTGATGCGCCATTAGTGTTGCAGTCTCTTTTCCCATTAAGTCTGCATCAGTTAATTGTGTTCTAGCTTGTGTTAATGCAGTTTTTCCCGTAATCTCTTTAACCTGCAATTCGTGCAACTCCCTATCTTGCTTCAGGGTTCTCCTTACTCCTAATTGCTCTAGTTCGGCTATTTTTATAGATGTTTCTTGGGATGATTTTACGGCCTCTAATGCTTTGGCTGTAACTTCTGCAGATTTTCCAAGCTTATCTATCCTTGATTGAGCCATCTCCACACCATTTTTAAAGAGGGCCATAATCCCCTCTCCTTTTTCAATTTCAAATCCAAAGCTATTTATGAAGTCTACAGCTTCTCCGCTACTTTTTGTGACGAACTTCATGCTAGAATCTAAAAGTGTAAAAGTTTGATAAGCATGGCCAATAGCAGGTATCAACCTTCCGAATGCTGTTCCGGCTTCTCCTGCACTTCGGGAAAGTTTACCAAAGAGCCCATCACCTTCTTTAAACCTTAAGCTTTCAAGCATGCCTCCTTGTCCTAATGCCACTCTATTTCTTGACTCTTCATCTGCTTTAAGTCTAGCTTTATTGCCTTTTTTATTAGCAGCAGAAAATAGATTAAGACTAAACCCTTCTCCTTCTCCCACTCCCATCATTTCAGAAGCTTCTCTTCCTAGTTCTCTAGCTTGAAGCATTGCCGCAAATGTGTCAGATGCAGCAATTCCAAGATCTGCTAGGACCTTTGTGGCCCCAGATCCAGTTTCAGACATTTGCTGTAAAAATCCATTTGCCATACTAATCATTGACTGAAAGTAAAACAATTGTTGAAGTCCATTTCTTCTAGCTTCTGTTTCCTTATTAATCATATCTTCGGAAGCTTTGAGCTCAAGAACATTCTTTCTTGAATTCTTCATATCTTCTAGTGCTTTTACCTTATCCGGTCCTTTCGAGTTCTTCCAAGTTTGTTCGTCTTTTGTTAGTTGTGCCCTAGCTTTATCTGCTGCTGCCCTTAATTGGTTTGTATCTTCAGACCCTTCTTTTATTGTGTCTTTTATTTTAGGGCTCATTCCGCTTGCAGCTGCAGATTTTATTTGCTCTTTACTTGCGTCTTTAATTCCATTTTGTGTTTTGGCTAATTCTTTTATATAGTCCTTGGTATCATCACTAATGCTATTTGAATGTTCGTCTAGCGCGCTTCCAAGAGACCCTAATCCCTCGATTACTCTATTCAGTGCAGCGATTTGGTCAGCTTCATCTTTTGTCCCTGTTGGATTTTTTTCTAAAGATTTTAATTTTTGTTCCGCTTGCAATTTGAACGAGGAAGCTCGAGTTTTAGTTTCTTGATTTACCCTAAGTGATTCTTTTGTGTCGCCCTTTTCAAGCTGTCTTTTTATATAACCCGCAGAATGCTTAAAGTTATTATCTTTTTTATCAAAGCCTGCTTTTTCAAAATCATCATTACTAATGTTTTCCCCCGCACTTCTGACATTAGTCGCACCATCTAAAGCTTTTTGTATTCCGTCTGATATTTTTTGGGCGACAAAGTCTTTTAACATTTCCTGCACTTCAGGGCTCAAGTCTCCACTTGCAAAATTTGGGAACTGCATGCCGTGTTTCTTTGGGTCAACACCCATGGCACGGGCACGATTAATTCCTTGCTGTACACCTTGAGGTTCATCTCTAGTATTAATAACGGCAAGACCCATTGGGTTCTGTGGCCCCATAAGTTGAGGGCTTCGATCAAGCCTAATCATTGACTCAGGAATTCCAGCAGCTTTTTCTCTGTTTATTGCATCAGTTAATGGGTGAGAAAAGTTTGGAATCAAACCACGGCTCATAGCACCCATCATTAAAGGGTCTGGCTCAATTTCAAATTTTCCCCTAGCTTCAAGGATTGCACTTGTATGAGCCATCATGTAGCTTTTAAGTAATTTATCTAATTTATTTTCACTTCCAGCTATCTTTATTAAATTTTTTCTATTTGCTGATATATCTGCATGCCTGAAAATTTTAGTAAAATCTGAAGAATCTCCTCTAAAAGACATTGTTGCATTATCATATCCAAACTTATCGGAAAACGACATGCGAGAAACAAAGTAATCATATATTTCTCTTGATACCTGTTTTTCTGAATCAGTTATTGAGGCACCAGCATATGCACCATCTCCCGCTATTCTATCTTTTTGAGCTTTTCTTACTTCTTGTATTGGGACAAAATTAGGTACAAGTCCATGGTTTGCTATTCTAGTAACTTCCTGCTCGTTGTAAAAATCACCAGATTCCCTATCTATGTGAGGAGCTATTGTAGGCATTCTCCTATTAAACATGCTTGTCCTCATTTCGCCTTTTTCAAGCTCAGGCCTTAATTCGTTAAGCTCTTTATCAAGGCCGATCAAACTGCGATCATTTCTTTCTCCGTCAATATTTACAAATAGTCCCCCCCTACTTTTCCAATAGTCAAAAAATGAACCATCACTTATAGAGCCTTTAAGCTTATCAATCATCGGATAACTAGGTGGCTTGGCTCCCATATTCAGCATCCTTAATAATTTCTTTTTACCAAAAATATTTTTTCGAGGAACTGTTACTTCATGTATCTTACCCTTTGACTTGCCTCCGTCTTTCTTTGACTTGTGGAATTGATCTGCTATTGCATCCCTGGTCGTAAAAGAAACGGCTCCCGATCCTATATCCATCATCCCAGAAGAATGGACCTGATCGACTGCTAAACCTTCATTGTTAATCCACTTTCCAGAATAAGGATCTTCATCCTCACTCCAAGTCTCAAAAGCACCACTAGAGTGCAGAAAAGATTTAGTTATATAATCTTCTAATTTTTTACCAAGAGAACCTGTTGTACCCACGGATGACCTTCCTGAAAAACCCCCAGTAGCATGAGCCTGCATAAAACTCAACAGTTTTTGGTAAACATCATCTGGTGTGTTAGCTGAGAGTATCGGTTCAAAAAGTAGCGGATTAATGCTGGGTTCCATGAGGGGTGCATCTGGATCAGTCTGCCCTCTCTTCAGGTGTACATTTTCAAAATTAGGAATTAAGCCCTTGTTTTTTTCTTCCAAAAATTGACCATGTTTCATTAAGGCCATACTTATTTCATTGAATCCCTGAGGAAATTTTACTCCAGCTATAGTCATTCCCCCACCGGGATAATTACTTACAAAACCTTTTGGATCATCTGCTTGTTTATCTTTTATTGCTGCGATATATCTTTCTATAGGGAAATCTAAATCTTTGTCTCGTAGATTTTTTTGAGTTTTACTTTTGTAGACTTTTTTTATAGCCTTACCTATAGCACTTCTACCATATTCGCCACTTGAAAGATTTACAGCAAAGTTTGGTATTTCAAACGGAAAATCCATGTGATAGTCTTCACCAGCTTTAAGCCTGTCCAACTGACGCCATATGGCATTTGCCTCCATATTTATTTTG
>MDTB01109030.1_pt1 | contig 68551 bp, 53 predicted proteins | sample 811161 | NCBI WGS metagenome assembly MDTB01 (sample SAMN05326650, study PRJNA326480) | marine metagenome | isolation source: seawater | place: Mediterranean Sea | collected 2009
CTTGATCGCTGTGTAGAATTCCTTGCCGGGTTCAATGTCATTGGCCGAAACCGTGCATTGAAGCGTCAAGGCTGCTGCTACTGTGAGCAGGAGGTTTTTTTGTTTAAACATAACTTGATTGGGTTATTTGTGCTTTCGATTTCAATATCGCAACGAATCGCACAAAATCGTTAAAGCCAGATCTGACTGGCGCAGTCCAAGCATGAGATATGCCACTTTAAAAAGTGGCATATGAGAGACTGGTGGTTTCCATTTAATTGGTATAAAACCAAGTAATTAGGGGGGGGTGGACTGCATTGCCGTGTCCATGTCCAATTTTACTTTCCATCGGATAATGGCGCTGCAGCCAACGAGTGAATAAATAAAGCCAAATTGACTGAAAATCACCATTCAATTCTCATGGTTAAAGCAGAGTGGATTGCGACTTCTAAAAACAATAGTCACATTAAAAGTAGTGTGTCAGGAAAGGGGATCTAGGCGGGATAATTAATCAAATATAGTCTACCTGCCTTTGCAAAGGCTTGCTTCGCCATTTTTTCCACTACTACCAAGTTCGGTTTTCCATCTTGATTGAAGTCGTTGATTGATGAACTTCGTATTTGCCCTGTAATTTTGAATTCTGTTTTTACAAATCTCATTTGATTGAATGAGCCATCTCCATTGCCTGTCATCCAAATCCCATGACCGTTATCGTGACGTGTAATTTCGAATTCATCTGAAAACTTGTTTGGCCCTAGAAATATATCCAAGGAATGATCTTTCATGATATCAGCCACACTTATTGAAAAAGTAGGTGCTTCCTGAGCGTCCCGGTGAAGTGGTAGACTTTGAAAACCATCTTGTTGGTTCAGGAATAGACTGGATTCGTAAATTCTGCTTTCCTGATAATTAAAGGTTTTAAACTTTTCTCCCAAAATAGAGCTTATCTTGCTTTTGCTGAATTGGTGGTGATTCTTGATGGTAAGAGCCAGATCGAGGAAAATCATGGATAGAAAAGTTCGATTTCGGTTGGGAAGCCAGTTTTCACCGCTCAAAAAAGATTCAATCGATTCTACTTGGTTATTATCACCATTGCTTCCAAACCAAATCCTTTCTTTGGAATGAAGTTGTGTAAATTCAACCATACCTGACGAACAATGTGTTATCCCCAGAGGGATTGTTTCGTAATTTCCTGCATGACTCGCATCCACAGTCCCTGCAGTCGTCGGGAGGGGCAAAAGAAATGGACTCAAGGTCAGCCAGCCCAACAAGAATGTTTCTTATATGCAGATGCTGTCATTGGCTGCATCCCTGATAGAAAAAGCCAAGTGACTCATCAGTTGGCCAAGTCCATATCTTGGTGGTGCCGGAATCATTTAAGCTAAGAATTAGTGGAGGGTGAATCCCAACTCAAGTCCCTGACAAAAATGGGCCCTATCTCTGTCGATTTGCTGGGAGCTGGCTCCACCATTCGATGTGGACGATTCCTTCCAAATTGTTTCATTGTCCCTCAGGTGTCAGGGCATCCTCGCTGATTGAAAGGGGAATTAGGGTAAGTGCCGCTCAGAAGATACCGTCGACGATCACCTAATCGTTTTTCTTCGCGAAACTATGATAAAACTTGCGAAATGTACCACCTTTTGCATGCTAATCATATGCCATCCCTATTCAGCAAAGAAACCAATCGACGGAGCTTTATCCGAAATGGAGTGTTAACAACGGCTATGATCGGCTTGGCTCCTGTTCAGTCTCAGGAAGGGGATGATTCGTTTCATCTAGCACTCCTTTCTGATACCCATATCCCCGCGGATAAATCCAATGAGTATCGTGGATTCAGGCCCTGGGAAAATTTGAATCGAATCATGCCTGATGTCATTGCTGCCAAGCCTCAGGCGGCATTGATTAATGGTGACGCGGCTCGATTGACAGGAGAGGTAGAGGATTACCGGGAATTAAAGCAATTGCTCAATCCACTTGCCACCGAGTGCCCCATATTCATAGGAATGGGAAACCATGACCATCGTGAAAATTTTCACAAGGTCATGCAACCCGGTAAAGACAACACCGCTGAAATAGAGAATAAGCATGTGGTAGTCATTGAACACCCGGCTGTTCGTATCGTTCAATTAGACTCGCTACTCTATGTGGATAAAGTTGCAGGCTTGCTTGGGAAAGCGCAGCGGACCTGGCTAAAGACATTTTTGAATCAGGTAGATGATCGCCCTGTTGTTTTTTTCGTGCACCATACTTTAGGCGATAAAGATGGTGATTTACTCGATGCTGACCGCATGTTTCAAATTCTCAAACCTCATACAAAGGTGAAAGCCATCTTTTATGGCCACTCTCATGTCTATGAATATGGATTCCGTGAAGGAAAACATCTGATCAATTTACCTGCAGTGGGCTATAATTTTAATGATGCACAACCGATTGGCTGGATAAATGCCCGATTCAAAGACAATGGTGTGGATCTGACTTTAAATGCCGCAGGGGGAAACATGAGTGATCATGGAAAAACTACATCTCTAAGATGGTCTTGATGGAAGGATTTTCACGGCTTGACTGAATCCCACAGATTACCGAAATATTGGGGAAACAATTTTTCAAAACATCAAGGAATCTTTGAGAGGCAACGCTGAAGCATGGATAGATCGCGTTGCGCTTCCTTGTTCATTCCTTCTGAGCATCAACTTGAGTGACAGTTATATTGTGATTTATTCAGCGATCTGTTGTATCCAGAGCAACGCATGGTGAGGTCTGGAAATGCTTTCATTCAGCAGGCCATCATGATGCGCATCACGTCGAAAACAGTGCTTTCAGTGCGAGATTTAGTCTTTGCCCGTTTTTTTGAATGGATGCGCGAGACTTAGCCTGTGGTCCCATGAAAGGTAATTCAATGACGGAGCTGTTTGGGATCCATTCACGCAATACCTTTGCATTGGATTGAGATGATGGATCCGCTTTTTTCTGTCCCATCAACACGATTTTCAATGGAATATGCTTCTTTGTCTGTTTCAGGTAATCACTTGCTAAAAGAACCTGATTCAAGACCCCTAGTTTGTTTGGGGCTGCAAGAAGTAAGGATGGTTTGAAATGTTTGATTAAATCACCGAAATGATAATCAGCTCCGAGTGGTGACATGATCCCACCCGCACCTTCGACAATGAGATGGCTGCACTGCGTTTGCTTACCTCTTATCTGTTCGATGACTTGTGCCATGCCGATTTGAGATCCTTTGGGCATGGCGCCTGGCGAGAGTGGGGGGGCGAAATGCCATGGGTTCACCTCTTCAATGTTCCAGGTTTTGCCGCTGTGAAAATGAATATGATGTGCATCACTCCTCGAGCCAGAACAGAATGGCTTAAAGCCGGCAGCTGCATGATTGTGTTGGCGCAAGTGATGTAACCCGAGGCATGTCAGTAAGGTTTTTCCAGTGCCTGTATTCGTTCCGGTAATGAAAATTAACTTCGCTTGCATGGAGCTTTTAATGAGATCTTCTACTCCCACCGCATGTTCAGGACTGCGAATTCCCGTGCACTTACGCGGACGATTAAAGCTCTGTAAATACGACTGTACTCATCGATTTGAGCTTCGACAATCACTTCAAATGTGTTGCTACGATTCGTTACATAACGTCGGAGACTTTGCAGGACATCAGGAGTGATACTGGGCACGCTGAGCAAGTCCTGGATGCGGACATAAGGTAAGTCGTCTTCCGTTCCATCCATGCCATCGAATCCAGCTCGAGTCATGACAATGTCAAAGGCTAGATTTTCGTCCATTCCCGGTATCATTTGCAATACGGCTGCTGAAGCCGTGTTGATATTGACCTGGAACCCTCCAACCGTGGTGAATAAATCAACCAAACCAAATGTTCCTGTTCCCATCCCCATGGGCATCATTGAAGGATCCGAAGAAGGGATGCCGTAATAGATCTCAGGGGTGATGCCTCGGATGAAAAGAAGTTCGGAGAGGTCATCGATGGGGCCGTTTTTGACAAGGTAAGGCGGGAAGGGAGGATTGGGCTCGGCCAGATAATCTTCTTCATCAGCACCATTGGTTCGCACCATCAAGTCAGGATCTACCCAGTCCATCAAGGAATCCATGATGACTGAAGATTGAAATGACTCGACACCCATGTAAAGCAAGGCCTGAGCAATGATTGCTGGCCCATGCACGTTCACATTAAACCTCCGTTCCAAATCTTCAATTTTGACATTGATGAGACCATCGCCCAAAGAGACATCTCGCAGCGAAATCGCAGCCAGTACCTCGTTTGTTCCGAATGGGCCTCCCGCCCACATTTGGTTCAATGAATCGAATTGATTTTCAATAGGAATGGTCATTTTTTCAGCCAGGACATATTTGGCAAGTTCCACACCTGAGCGCCCCATCCATTCCATATCGGGATCTCTCGTCGTATTGATAGCCAGTCGAGTTTCAATCTTCATTGAAAAGCTGAAATGCGCTGCCATGATACCCAGAGCAAGTACGACCACCATCACCATAATCAGAGCAATGCCTGATTGGTCTTTCGCTGAATTAGGCTGTTGTGAGTGAGGGATTCGCATCGGATCTACTGAAGTTGACGTGGATTCCCTGAGGCCCCAGCGGGTGAAACGGGTCGCTGCCATGCTGCTCTCACCGTACCTGCTGGTATTTGCACAATACGTTTGATGATCCTGTTTTCATCGACCTTTCCGGAAGCTGGAGAAATAAAACCCAGAGAAAATCGAATCATGGCGGGCATTTGGTTGGTAAAGCCCCATTCTGGCACCCATTCACCAGATTGAATATCAAGAAATTCCATCTTGAATTCACCGACATTATTGGCCAGTACCATTGGATAGGGTTCCTGCCCTTGATCCAATGGAGAAAGGATCGGGTTCTGGCGCATAATGAGTTGATGCATGGAATTTGTAGGTTCCACACTGAACGTCACACGGCGCAGAGGTTGGTCGAAAAATAAACCGCTGCCAGGAAAGGTGGACGGTAATCTCGAGACCAGACTAAATGCAGCGAAAGATTCAGTTGTGTCTGTGAGAAAGGCGTAATAGGGCATGTTCAATTCATAAATAATCGCCGAAGTCATGGCATCGGTCAGGGATCGAACCGCGACACGCGTTCGATGAGCTTCCACGGATGCGGTTATACCTATTTGTGAACTGCGAACGATGACGTGCCAGGAAGCGAAGATTGCCACCATCAGGCCCCCCAATACGCCCACTGCTACCATGATTTCAATGAGGGTGAATGCATGGGCAGATCCGGCGCGAACTCCAGATTCTTTGGCTCTATTTGTTTCAGGTCCTCTGCATTGGAGGCCAATGGTGTTAAGATGAATCTTCATCTTGAGAGAGGCCCCCTTGCCCCTGCCATGTTAGGTCGCCACAACAAGATGCTGTTGCGGGACTGGCGCATGCTGTTTTCAGACATCCAATGAATGGAATAGTCGATCCTGAACAAACCGTTCGTGGCAACTTCTTCGATGAACCCATTGACTGTGACACCCGGGTGAGCATCTTCGTATTGAATTTTAATGTCGATGGGCAACGGGCCCATTTCCAGGTAATTGGTAATGGATAGCAAGGAGGGTAAGCTGGTGCGATCGACATCCAGTGTTTGAAGGATGCGGGCTGTACGAAGGTGCTGACTTGTTAATTCAAGAATGACAAAGACGGATGTAAAAAAGATCGCAATGGCAATCATGACTTCCAATAGACTGAAGGCCCACATGATGGAGGCTTGCCTGTATCTGGAAGTTCCTGTTTGGATGCGCATGGGGTAATCTTTTTCAGATTTAGTCGAGGTATTTGGGGTCCACCATGCTCGGTAATCCTGTGATAGGGTCCAGACTGATTATGCGCCGATCCTCGTTCATAAGCACCGTGGTTGTGAACTCATCCGAGGTTCCGTTCGCAAAAAAACGCACACGAGCCTCATTGCCTGCCATTTGGTCAATGAAATTGACGTCAATTGTTTCCAGTGCAATATCTTGATCGAGGCGCCTCCTGAAGCCATCCAGCTCCTCTAGAGCGCTCTTGGTCTTTCTTGAAGTCGTCGACGGCAACGGGTTCGGCGCATACATGTCCTCTGGCGCCTTGGCCGCTTCGGTGTTCATCAGGCGAGGGGTGCTTGTCTGAGCGACAAATAAAACATAAGACTCCCCGTCGTCAGTGATCACAAATTCAGCCGTTGTGCCTTTTAGAATGGCCAAGGCGCGTGCCTGTTTGCAGCCGTCCATGATGTCCATGCTGGCTTTTGCGATCCCGTGTTTTTCCAGAGCTCGCAACATATTCGGTACCCCCCAACCCAGCAATAAAAGCATCATGCCTGTTACAAGCATGACTTCGATGAGGGTGAACCCCTTGTGTTTTTGAGTTGGGGAGAACCTCATCGACTGCCAATAGTTGAAGTGATTTGGAACATGGCGGAAAGGATGCTGAACAGTAGTCCGCCCACACCAATTGCCATGAGAATGATCATCGCAGGTTCGACCAGATTAGTCATCACACGAAGGGCGATAGTGAGTTCGTTTTCATAGGTCTCAGCAACGCTTTGCAATGAACCCGGCACATCTCCTGTTTCTTCCCCAATCTTGATCAGATCGATCATCAGCTGGGGAAAGACTTTGCTGCGGTTGAGGGGTTGGGAGATGGTTTTACCGTCGGTGACATCTTCACGTGTCTTGGCAATAGCTTCCGACAAAACTGTATTTGGGATGACTTTCTCAGTGATTTTCAATGCGGTCAGGACAGGGACCCCATTTTTGAGCAAGGTGGCCAGTGTACGCGCAAATTGCCCGAATAGGTTTAGTTTGAAAACATTTCCTATGACCGGAATGGATAACTTCCATTTATCAATGGAATGACGCCCGGAAGGTGTTGAACTGAACCTTTTGTAAATAATCAAAAAGACGACGAATACCAGCGGAGCCAGCCACCAGTAAGAGGCCGAAATTCGACTCATCGTGATCAAAGCTTGAGTAGATGCTGGCAGAGGGACCTTCATGTCGGTGAAGATCTGGGTGAATTTAGGCAAAATGACCGTCATGAACAGAATGATGATGCCCAGTCCAACGGAGCCTACGATGATAGGGTAAATAAGAGCCGAAACAAACTTTTGCCTTACCTCTGCGAATCGCTCAAAGTGGGCCGCCAGTCGATGGAGTACTTCCTCTAATGCACCGCTCTGTTCACCTGCTCGAATCATGTTGACATAAAGATCCGTAAAAATATGAGGCTGTTTACTCATTGCATCTGAGAGTCCTTTACCTTCCATGACGTCCTGACGCAATTGTTCACTGATTTCTTTTGGAATCCCTTTGCTCTGCAGATGTGTCATACTGTTCAAAGCCACTGTGAGGGGCATGCCAGAGTGGAGAAGGTTTGCCAATTGCTGGGTGTAAGTTGCAAGTTCCTGCAGTTTCGGCTTGCGCTTGCGTCCGAAGATTTCGCGGAGGATAGGAGGTGCGGATCCTTCCCTGTTACTTGATGACTTACGGCTTGCTTGTGATGATGAAGAGGATGCCTTTCTGGCGCCCTTACCCTTGCTCTTGACGGCATCCAGAGCAATGGGGAGCATTCCTTCCATTTCAATTTGGGAAAGGGCTGCTGAGCGGTCCGGAACTTCTAGGACGCCTTGGACCAATTCGCCGCTTCGCTTCCGCGCTTTATATGAAAATTGTGGCATAAACCTTAACTCTAATGAACACATTGGGGCTCCAAAGTTGCGCCCAAGAGCTACTTTAAGGTGTGGAAGTAGGGCGTCAAGCGGTACAGAAGACTTATGGTGATTGCGATGTATGATAAAGGCGTTTGCTGGTTTTGTTTTTCTTGAGCAGTTTTGGATTACGAAATCAGAGATACTCAGCATCTTGTATTGACAAAAAGGGGCTCAAAAGGGCATTGAAACTTTAAATGCTGGACAAAACTCAAATTATCACAGGCCTTTTAGAGGTCATGGAATCCAATTTGCGTCGTCAATTTAATGCCAACAAGAATGCATCTGATGGAGCAATCAATGCCGAATCCAGAGCTGAAACCAAGTGGGATACCTGTGGTTTAGAAGCGTCCTATTTAGCGCGCGGGCACGCACTTCAGTTCAAACAGACTGCCGCTCAGGTGGATGAACTACGTGCCATGGAAGCACAATCATTTGTGGGGAAACAGATTGGAGTGGGGGCTTTGGTGAAAGTGGATTCAGATGGAGAAACGATGTTCTTCTTTCTGATGAATCACGGTGGAGGTACTGAATTGAAATTAGATTTTGGAGAAGTGACAGTTGTGACTCCCGAATCTCCTGTTGGCATTGCCATACTTGGGAAAAAACAATCAGACCGGTATGAGCTAAAAAGTGGTCTATCAGGTAATATCAAACAGGTTTATTAAATGTTGAAAAAAACTCAGTGGCAATAAAGCATTCTTCGTTTTGAATGCACGATGAACAAAAAATGGTCGGGGCGGGGAGATTCGAACTCCCGACCTCCTGAACCCCATTCAGGCGCGCTAGCCAGACTACGCTACGCCCCGACCCCTGTTTCAATTAAGAAGCAGGCGCGTATCTTAATTGTGCCTTTCGTGGGATTTCAACACCTTTTGAAGAAAATTTGATTCCTTCTGGCGGATCCATTTAACTTGCCTTCTCATATGAAAAAAAAGAAACCCTTTCACATGGAAATGGAGCGGACCTTATCTGATTCTCTTCAACGCCACGAGGAACTGGCACATGCCGAGTCTTGGATGGTTGCTGTGTCAGGCGGAGTGGATTCAATGGTGCTACTACACTTTCTCATTGCAACCAAAGAATTGCACCAGAAATCCATTGTCGTTGTTCATTTCAATCATCAGTTAAGAGATCAAGCTTCTGAGGTGGATGCACGCTGGGTGGAAAATCAGTGCCGCATCCTGGGGGTTGAATGTGTGATTGGTAGAGGTGACGTACGCTCTCGTGCGCGGGAATCAAGGGAGTCAATTGAAATGGCTGGCCGCAATCTTCGTTATCAGTTTTTTGCTGAACAGGCTCGATTGCACAACTGTAATATTCTGGTTCTCGCACACCATGCGGACGATCAGTGGGAACTTATCTTGATGAGGTTGATGCGCGGGAGCGGGCCTGGAGGCTTATCAGGCATGTCCTCGTTTCAGCCGTCCGCCAATCAGCACACCTTGAAATTATGGCGCCCCTTTTTGGGAGTAGATCGTGAAGCGATTGTGGCATACGCACTCGAATATCAGTTTGAATGGAGGGAAGATAAGTCTAACAAAGACCTGAAATACGAAAGGAATCGTGTCCGCCACTCCTTGCTCCCGATCCTGCTTGATCAATTTGGGGATAGTGCAAAAACAGGCATGCTGCGATCTGCCGAATTGATTAAGGTTGAACACGATTTTCTTCTTCAAGAAGCGGATCAATTGGAGGCAAAGGCGGATAGCTCGCTTGATTTCAAAAAACTTCATAAAGGAATTCAACGTGAATTGATGCGCCGTGCGCTCATTCGTTTAGGAGTGAAACCTGAATTTACATGGATTGAAAGGCTTAGGCTTGCTTCGTCTGGATCATTGGAAATGCTACCCTCAGATTGTTTGGTGAAAGTCTTGGATCGGTTTCCCTGGCTGGAGAAGTTCAAAGATAATTCAGATCTTGAATTTGAAAACACATCTGTCGAATGGGTTCTGAATGATGTTTCAGGCTACTCGAGTTTTTCTCAATGCCGTTTGGAATGGGCAATTGAGAAGGGGGAGGGGACAGAGTTTTCGCATTTATTACTGAAAGAGGGACAGGAGGTTTTTGACGCGGAGCGGATAGGACAAAGAATCTTGCTGCGCCATTGGAGGGCAGGGGATCGAATCCAGCCCATAGGGGCCCCCGGAAGTATCAAACTCCAGGATTGGTTTACCAATGAAAAAATCGATACCAGGCAACGAAGAGCATTGATTATTGCGGAAGCTCCCGGACGGGGGATTTTTTGGGTTCAGGGAATGCGTATCGCAGAAGCGTTCAAGGTTACCTCAGTTACCAACAGGCTGCTCCTTTGGAACTGTCTTCCATCAACATCATGTTGACCTGGTGGAATAGGTGGCCGTGATTTCCTTGGCGCTCCTGAGAATGCGATCCTTTAGAACAGGAGGTTCTATGACTGTCGCCTGCTCGCCCCATCCAAGGACCCAACGGTGAATTTCAACCAGGCTGCTCAAGCTTAGAGACAACTCAACCCCATCGTCAGGTAGTGATTTTAGTTTCTGAGATGGATGCCATGTTTTTTCACGAATGTAATCGGCCACCAAATATGAAAACCTTATTACAACTTTAAAACTTTCCTTCCCGTGATGTACTCCAAAACTACCCTGCAACCTGTTTTCAATGGAGAATTTTTTTGGCCGATGAAATGTCTCACCCGTTTCTTCAATCGCCTGTATTCTAGAGGGTACAAATGTTCTCAGGTCATTCCTTAAGTGACAATAGGCAAACAGGAACCATTCGCCATTGATATTGGCAAGGTGATAAGGATCAATTTTTCGCGCCTCTGGCTTTTTATGTCCGGGTTTGCGATAATTCAAGTTGAGTTGCTTGTGTTTCGATACAGCTTTTGCCAGATCATCAAAAATATCGAGATCAATTTGGGGGATGGCGCTGGTTCGAAATGAAATAGAATCATCCCAAGCTGATAGATTAAGCGAAATCGTGTCCGGTAGTGCTTCTTCTATTTTTTGAAAGGCGCTCAATAACGGCTTTTCAAAAGTTGTGCCGCGGTATTGTTGAAGTGCTTTTTCCGCTACGAACAATGCGACCATTTCTCCTTCAGTTACCGAGAAGGTAGGGAATCCGCTGACTTCTTCCGTATAGAAATAGCCATACTTGGCTGCATCATACTCCACCGGGAGATCCAGCCGATCTCGCATGAAATCAATATCACGATGAATCGACTTTTTGCTGACTTCGAGCTGCTCGGCCAGGCGCGTTGCATTTGGGAAAATTCCAGACTGAATTGCCTGATGAATGCGGAGCATCCGCTCCATCGGAGGCCTTGAATGAAGCTTGGTGCGAGACATAAGTTTCAGTCCAGTAGAGGTTGATCTGGAATGTAAGATCTCATGCCATCTCCAAAGAGGACTTCAGTGCAAACAGGTTATGATCTCTCGCCTGCAACAACTCTGTGATCAAAGCAAGCGCTTCAGAAATTCTTCGTTGGTTTTGTATTTCTTCAACGCTGAACTCAAAGTCTCCAAAGCTTCAATTGGATTGGTATCAATCATCTCCCGGCGTAGTTTGTGAATGGCCTGGATCCACTTTTGCCCATACAATTTCTCTTCCTTGCGGGTTCCGCTTTTTGGGATGTCTAAAGCTGGGTAGAGACGTCTGTCAGAGAGTTTTCTGTCCAGTATCAGCTCCATGTTGCCTGTGCCTTTGAATTCCTGGAAGATCAATTCATCCATCCTTGAGCCAGTATCAATCAGAGCCGTTGCCAGAATCGTGAGAGATCCCCCCTCTTCAATTTTACGAGCTGAGGCAAACATCTTTCTTGGGATTTCCAGAGCACGCGCATCAACTCCTCCCGTCATCGTGCGGCCACTTCCGCCATGCACACTGTTGTAGGATCTAGCTACTCGCGTAATGGAGTCCAGCAGCACAAAAACGTCCTTGCCTGACTCGACCCTGCGTCGGCATCTTTCGATGACGAAACGTGAGAGTCGGACGTGAGTTTCGAGTTCCTGATCGTTGGAGGAGGCAATTACCTCTGCATTCACAGAACGTTGAAAATCTGTAACTTCCTCAGGGCGCTCATCGATCAGAAGAACAATAACCTCCACCTCAGGGTGGTTGGCTGTGATGGCATTTGCAATCTGTTTCAAAACAGTTGTTTTGCCGGTGCGCGGAGGTGCTACTATCAGACCACGTGTTCCTTTACCTATAGGCGTTACCAAATCGATGATTCGGGCTTCAATTTGATCTGGAGTTGTCTCTAATTTGAATTTCTCGATGGGGTCAATCGTTGTCAGATTTTCGATCCGCATGGTGTTCCCATAATCCTTAGGGGTCATCCCGTTGATTTCGAGAATCTCCTTCAGTTGCGGATTGTTTCCACGATGAGGCGGCTGGGTGATTGCCTTGATGAAAGAGCCTTCACGCAAGTGGTTGCGCTTGATGGTATCCGGTGTGACGAAAATATCTATAGGTTTCGGCGAGAAATGCTGTTCTTTGGAACGGAGAAACCCGAAACCCTTATCAGCAATCTCAAGGTAACCTTCACCGTTTTCAAGTTCTACTTTTTTGGCGCCTTTGGCACCTCTATTGGGACTCTTTTTGTTCATCTTTGATTGAACTTTTTTTATCTATGAATTGGCGTGCTTCAGTGAGGTTTTTTTATAAAAAAAAACGTAAGACGCCCATGGAAATGTGTTCGTCTTTTTGATTCCAATGGAAAATCAAATCAATCGAACTGTAATACAAGCCAGCCTGCAGGATGATCAGGATCTTGTAAGTAATTAACGCACGAGTAGATAGTTTGCAATCTTAAAAGTAAGAAAGTTTTTACTCCTCAGTCACGAGTCGAATATCTGTGACGCATTCCACATGCTGGGTTTGGGGGAACATGTCCAATGGAGCCACTTTGTTCACTCTGAATAATCCATTGCTGCACAATGATTTTACATCTCTTGACAAGGTGGCAGGGTGGCACGAAACATAAATAATCTGTTTAGGTTTTGTGCGCTGCAAAACCTCAAGAATGGACGCGTGACATCCTTTTCTTGGTGGATCAAGTATGATAGTAGTCATTTCGGGTTGAAATTTTGCAACCAAGTCATCAATGACATCTTCCGTAGGAGCCTGTATGAAGGAGCCATTGCTTCTTTTCATTGTCTCAGCATTCTTTCGAGCGGATAAAATGGCTCGATGATCAACTTCCACACCAACATAGGATTCGACTTTTTCTGCTAAAGAAAGACTGAAGAAACCCACACCACAATAAGCGTCGATTAGATATTTTGTATCAGCATCCAGGAGAAGATCACCCACGGCATTCACCATTGTAGGTAGTTGATGGAAGTTTACCTGAAAGAAAGAATCCGGCGGTAGATCCCATTGTTCGGGATAGACTCGCAATGTGAATTTGACACCATTCTTTCGTGGAGGATCGATGCGTACTTTCTGCATGGCTTTATTCAGTTCCGGCTCGGCGATGGCACATTCAGGTACATCAACCACCAAGCGGCTCTGGTGCCTCAGGAAACCTACGTTCATCTCCTTTGTCTCTCGATTATATTGAGTGCGCACCATGATTCTGTTCCGGTAGTGAAAGGGGCTTGGGCAAGCTGCTACCTGCATGACTACATCTTTTGGTTGACCTCCGATGCGCTCAAAAAGATCGCTGACTTGCTTGTGTTTTATACGTAATTGCTCTTCATAGGCAATGTGCTGATATTGGCAACCGCCGCACTCCCCGTAAAAACCGCATTCCGGATTCAATCTATGGGCGGAAGCTTTGATGATTTTAAAGAGTTCCGCTCTAGCAAATTGTTTGTGGATTTCCGTGATGCGTGCTTCTACCTTTTCACCGGTGATTACAAAAGGTACAAAAACGACAAAACCTTCAAATCGCCCAACGCCTTCCCCTCCAAAGGCAACATCAGTGATTTCAAGGTCCACTAAGTCGCCAATTTGCTTGGAAAAGCCTTCTGTGGATTCAAAATGTGACTCCAGTGCTGGTGGAGCTGGTTTACGGCGTCTTTTTTTTCCCATATGGGTATGGTGTCAATGGATAAACAAATCCGCGGTGTGCTTTTCCTAGCGCACCGCGGTTACATTTAATTGAATTTGGTTGAATCTGAGTTCAATTTCGCATCAATGCGGGTTGTTCTGGTAGTGGCGCTTTAACAAGTCACGACCAAAGTCATTATTGAAATCACGCCATACAGCGTGAACGTGGTTGGCACCGTTTTGGATATTATCGTATTCCATCAAAAATGTGGGACCTTGAATGCGGTAATAGTGCGGGTCTGCGACACGAGTGCTCCCCATCCATGCAAACTTGATGTTTTTGATACCAGCTTCCTCAATTTTTTCCAATTCGATTTCTGCCAGTTCAGGGCGCACGTGAAACAAGTAGGTTTCGATAATCTCCAACAAAGCTTCTACTTGACTCCAATTCAGATCGGTAGATGCAATCCCTTTATTTTCCAAAGGAGAAACGGATTTTTCAGCAGCTGTAAATATTTCGGAAGGAGCTTTGTCCCCAATGATAGCTTTCTTACGTTGGTTGGGTTTCAGAGATTTGACTAGTTCTCTCGCCATGTTTTCCTCGAGTCCAAGAACCTGGACTCCCTTACGTGGCCCCTCTTTGACGAGCGCAGGATTGGTGCCCATGAAGTGAGGTGTAGCAGAAATGAATGAGCCTTCAACAATAGTGAAGTTGGCTGACAAGTGATGTCCTTCAAAGCTCCATCCCCAGGTCCCTTCGCTTGAGGGGGTGCCGAAAATGCTGACATGATAAAGTTCAGGATCGCGAGGGAAACGCCGTCCGGGACCCTCCATGTCTTGAAGGATTTTCTCCAAAGTCATGATGGTTGTGGATTGAATGAAACCACGGGCACTCAATCCTGACGATAGGAGTGCGTAGGCCAGTGTTTTCTTTTCGCCACTTATTTGATTCAAGGCCAGACCTTTTCTGTCTTTGGGGATGAAATGCCAGTCAATGCGCTGGTCATCGCCAAATTTGAAAGTCGCTGTTGCTCGTTCTTCATCGGTCAATGCATTCAGAAAGTTGTCAGCTGTCGATTTCATGTCAGCAACGACAACAGAGACATTGGCTGAGACCAGATTTGAAGATGCGATCGCTAATACGATCGATAATGCCATCAGATATCCTCGTGGGTTCATGGAAAACATTGATGCTGGATTCGACTTTGAAAATCAATGAAATTGTAGAGTCAAAATTCTGATTCAAAAAGACCCCCGTCATTCATACCCATAGTCGGGTAAATTTCTACTCAGTAAACAATGATTGCATTTTGTATGCGTAATTTCCTGCTAGTCAGAGGGGACTCCTGATCAGAAACACTGGGTTCCATTGAGTATTTTTTTCGACGCGCCCTTATTGACTCTACTTTGGTGAACGAAATAAGCTCGATAAATACTACGATGAACGCAGCAATGATTATTCACATACTCGCAGGCGGCTCCAGCCAACGCATGGGCGTTGACAAACGGCAGTTGCTGCTTGGGGGAGTTGTTTTGCCAGATTGGTGTCGAATGACGGTGGAAAGTCTTGATTGCAAAGTCAACGTCATCAAGGAAGATTTGCGAAAAGGGCATGGGCCATTGGGAGGGGTAGAAACCGGATTGATGCATTCCATGAATGCATTTCATTTATTTTTGAGTTGTGACATGCCATTCGTATCTGCATTGACTATCAAGGATTTGATTGCAGTCATTCAGGATGATCAAACAATCGCTTGTATGGAAGGTTCCGGGAAGAGAGGCTTTCCTTTAGGTTTGCCGGGCAGCTTGCTTCCTTTCGTGAAAAACGAGTTAGACGAAGGACGCCGTTCCCTTCACTCCTTATTTCATCACCCTAAAGTTACAGTTTTGCGTTGGGGTAAGGAAGATGAAGTTGAGGCTATGAATCTCAATACTCAAGATGAATTCGATCAGGCGGAGTGCAGGGTTCGATCTGGTGATCTTGCACCTCCCATAACTTTTCGTCGTGCCGATTTGATCAAATTACCCTGATCTGAAAGCACAAGTCCACTGTCAGGTGTCATTTCAACGGCAGTAGAAAGGCCGCGATCATAATGGCAGCTAAGCCGGCGAGCCCCATCAAGGAGATCATGAATGAAAAATATCGAAACGTTTCTTTTTCCTTCATACCGCTCATTCTACCGATGATCCAGAAGCCGCTGTCATTCATCCATGGAAAAGGTTTTGATCCGCAGCCAATGGCCAGAGCCAGATATAATGGATGAAAGGCTAGCTCACCTGATGTTGCCATGCCGCTGAAGATGCCGACCGCTGTGATCATGGCAACAGTTGCTGATCCCTGTGCTGTCCGGATCAGCGCTGTGACAGAAAATGCGAGTGGTAGTAAAGTAAATTGGTAGCCGCTCGCCCAAGCCTGAATATGCTGAGCTATGCCCGTCTGTTGAAGCACACCGCCAAAAGCGCCCCCAGCGGAAGTGATCAGCAAAATTAATCCTCCTTGGCTCAATGCCTCCTCAAGTGATTCACGAATTTGTCCCTTCGCTCTTCCCGGGAATCGATAAAGTAGAAAAATAGCCAATATGGCTGATACTGTAAGAGCGGTATTTTTCTCTCCGAGCAGATTGATCCAAGGCAAGGCGCTAAGGACTAATTGACTGGAATTCTTATCTAATACCACTGTGGAAGTGAGCGACTGTAGGCCTATCAGGATGACGGGTAGCAGGATGGGTAATAGTGACCATGACAGAGGGGGTAAATTGTGATTATCAATTTTGGATTGCCTTTCCAGTTCTTTCAAGGTGACTCCACCTGAATCACGGATAGGCAAAGGCCAGCGTCGAATGGCCCACTGTGCATAGAGTTGACCTACCCAACAGGTGATACAGCCTATCAATAGTCCCCCAATCATCATCAAGCCAATGGGGACCTCCAGCTGGGTAGCGACCAGCAAAGGTCCAGGTGTCGGTGGGACCAATGAGTGAGCCATTGTTCCGCCTGCAATGATAGACATGACAAAAAGGGCATATCTGGACTTATCTCTCAAACCAATCGATTTGGCCAGCGGCATCATGAGATAAAACAAAGTGTCAAAAAAAACGGGAATTCCGAGCAGGAAACTACTACCAGTAAATGCCCACGGCGCATTTCCGATTCCGATGGATTTGAGTGTCGATCTCACGATACGATCGGCACCTCCACTGGTTAGCAGGCATTTTCCAATCATAGAAGCCATTGCGATGATAATCCCAACTTTACCAAAAGTCTCAGCCAATTCAGAAATCACCCTTTTGACAGAAGATTGAGTCACGAAAACTTCTGTCGCTTCCTTAGAAAAGTTTTGAGACTCAGCGTAACCTTGCAGAGCCACTTCGGGTGTCATGAAGGCAGCCAGCCAGGCAGCTGCAATCAAAGCTAGAAAGGCGGGAAGCCTGAATAACAGGATACAAGCCAGAACGAGTCCCATGCTAGTAAATAGAATGACTATAGAGGTCAACATGATCTAAACAGCATGATTGGATCGTCGTGCATAAGGTGAATCTAACGAACCTTAATGAGTATAGGCAGTCTGCCAATGCCTTTGTTCAAAAAATTATCCTTCCTGATTTTACAAAGATTATCTGCAGCACAATTAATCGTTCTTTAATTCTGCTGCGAGCCATCGAACAGCATTTTCGAGAACCATGAGAGGAAGTTTTTCCTTGAATACGGGATAGGTTTCGTGGCCTGGACGAAAGTAAAACACCTTGCCGAGGCCCAGATTCCATACCATTCCACTGCGGAACCATTCGCCTTCTGAAAATGTTTCTTTAAAAATCACCTCATCAGGCTCGGGTACATGAAATGGCTCGGCATACATTTCGGATGAGGCAATCGACCAGTGGTTGGGCAATCCTTTGGCTATGGGGTGGGCAGGGAGCATGGTCTCGATAGAGCTTGGTTTTCCGTCATTACGCCATGCAGGAAAACAGCAGTTTGGTAGATCGACCCGCACAGTGGTAGCAACCCTATGGCGCTTCATAGCTAGATAAGCAGGTGTGACAATCGAATTTGCGGCTGGTGAAATACGACCTGTTGGTGGAACGAAATCAAAGACTACCTTGGGGGAATCCGAGTTTCTGGGGTAGCGTTTGGCTGCGTCGATGCGCGTACGCTGATTCATTGCTTCCATGAAAGGGGTAGACCAATGTGCTGAATGGAGAGGGATAAAAGCCATTTTACCCCCGACAATTCTTTGAATGATGGGGGCGCAATCTTCGGGTGTTATTTCATGGTGTCTTACATGTCCCCACCAAATGAGAACATCGCATTCGTTAATCACGTCCTGGCCCATGCCTTTGCCAGGGTCATCCAGTTTGACTGATCTTACTGAAATTCCAGGCTTGTCTTTCAAATGCTTGGAAATTTCGTTTCCCAGGAAATTTTCATAAGCTTTTTTCTGTCGTGGTTGTTGCTCATCCCAGACAACCACTCTTATGTCCTCAGCTGAGGCCCAGATCGAAATAAAACACATCAAATAGGCAAATCTCATTCAGGCAGTATTCATGATCGCAAGCTCAAGGCAAAGGAAAACAGGATATGATTCTTTACCTGTTTTTACTTACAATAAGTGATTTTCCTTCATTCTCTTAAGGATTCATGAAAAGATACCCTCGGATTATGGAAGTCTCACACTACATCAATCGAGAATTAGGCTGGCTTGAATTCAATCACCGGGTGCTTGAAGAAGCCAAAGATGCGTCCAATCCGCTTTTGGAGAGACTCAAGTTTTTCTGCATTGTCAGTAACAATTTGGATGAGTTTTTTGAAGTCAGAGTTGCCGGGCTCAAGCAGCAGATCGAAAGTGATGTTGTTGAAAGGGGGGCTGACGGTAGGACGGCGACAGAGACATTTCAAGCCGTAACACGTCGCGCCCGACGGATGATTGATGAACAATACTTGGTCTGGCGCGAGGAAATTTTACCGCAGTTGGATGAAGCTGGAATCATGCTTCACAAGTGCGAATCACTCAGCGAAAGGCAGCTGAAACGTGCTGACCAATATTATGACGAGGAGGTACACCCTGTTCTCACACCTCTAAGTTTTGATCCCTCCCACCCATTTCCTTTGTTGTTGAACAAATCTCTCAACATCATCGTAGAAGTTGAAATTGATCTCAAGGGGAGGAAAGAAAAGCGTTTGGCGGTTGTGCAGGTGCCTCGCAATTTGCCGCGACTTGTTCCATTCAAAGCCACCAAAACCCATCGTGATTTTTTATTTCTTGGTGAAATTATTTATCGGCATTTAGAGAGGCTGTTCCCAGGAAATCGTATCGTTGGGCATTGGATGTTCAGGGTGACTCGGAACAGTGAGCTTTACCTCGATGAAGAAAGTATTTCGGATACGCTGAAGGCGATGGAAGAGGAACTAGACAACCGTCGTAAAGGTGACGCTGTCCGTTTGGAAGTAACCAAGGGCTGCCCTCCCCAGGTCCGGAATCAACTTCTCAAAGAACTTCAGCTGACTCAGGATGACCTCTATATCATCGATGGTCCTCTCAATCCAATTCAGCTCATGCAGGTTTATGAGGGGAATCATTCCCCCGAATTACGAGACAAGGCCTTTATAGCTCCAACGGCCTATCCTTTTCTGCAGGGAAAATTACTATTTGAAACTATTCGCGAAAAGGACGTCATGCTTCACCATCCTTATGAGAGTTTCAACAGCGTGGTGAATTTTATCGAGCAGGCTGCCAGCGATCCCAAAGTGTTGGCCATCAAGCAAACCATGTATCGTGCTGGATCAGATCAAAGGATCTTCAAAGCGCTTATGAACGCAGTCCGCAATGACAAACAGGTGACGGTTGTGTTGGAGTTAAAGGCTCGCTTCGATGAAGACAACAACATCAAGGCTGCTCGCAGACTGGAGAAAGCTGGGGTGCATGTTCTCTATGGTTTGGCTGGATACAAGATCCATTGCAAAATGTGCATGGTGGTGCGAAAGGATGAGGATGGCATTCGACGTTATGTGCATCTGGCCACAGGGAATTATAATCCGAGCACTGCAAAGCTTTATACTGATATTGGTCTCCTCTCTGCACGCTCTGAACTTGGACGTGACGTTGGTGATGTTTTTAACCTCTTGACTGGTGTCTGTCAGTTTCAGGGAACAGAAAAACTGCTCGTGGCACCTTTTAATCTCCATGAGGGCATGATGAGCAAAATTCGACGCGAGACAGAGAATGCCAAAAATGGTTTACCCGCTCGAATTGTCGCCAAAATGAATGCACTCGTAGATTGCGACATCATCTCGGCTTTGTATGATGCCTCGAGAGCTGGGGTGCAAATTGATCTGATCATTCGTGGTATCTGTTGCCTGCGTCCAGGCCTCAAAGGAGTAAGTAAAAATATCCGAGTGATCAGTATTCTGGATCGCTTTCTGGAGCATAGTCGGATTTTTTATTTCGAAAATGGATGTCGGCCGGAGGTTTATCTGGGTAGTGCCGACTGGATGCCGCGTAATTTCTTCAAGCGCATTGAAACGGTCTTTCCCGTCGAGGACGGCAATATACGTGATCGCCTGATTAATGAGGTGCTTGAATTGAGCTTGGAGGACAACGTCAAAGCCCGGAACATGCGATCGGATGGCAGTTATGTTCGAGCCCTGCCCGAAAAAAAGTCCAAGTTAATACGTAGTCAGGCGTCTTTCATGGGACTCTCTCAGCGATCCAATCGTGACCGTTTTAGCAAACGTAGCAAGCAAAGAGGAAGGTATTCCACTATGACGGTGAAGAAGAAACCTTAGATTGATTCGGACTTCAATTTTGCTTAATGATTACGAATGATGAACACGCCTGTGACCAAACGGGATTTTATCAAAACTACGGGTTGTGCATTAGCAGTTTCCTTGAGCAAGCCTTTATCTTCCATGGCTCAGTCAGGGGAATCGCATGCAGGATCTCCTATTATTGATCTGCATCAGCATACCAACTACTCTGGGCGTAGTGAATTGCAATTGCGAACTCATCAGAAGGCGATGGGTGTTCATCGAACAGTTCTATTGCCTGCAGGAAAATACTACGGACTTGCGGCCAAATGCGGAGGGAATGAGACCGTTTATCGCATGACTCAACTTTATCCGGATGATTTCGTGTTTTTTGCGAATGAAGTGCCCGATTTACCCATGGGCCGTGAAACCATTGAAAAGTACTTAAAGTTGGGCGCAGTCGGTATTGGTGAGCAGAAATTCGAATTGGAATGTGATTCACGGCCTCTTGAAATGGTGGCAGAATTAGCTGGTGATTATCAAGTGCCCGTCCTGATTCATTTTCAACATAATGCATACAACACAAGTCTCCATAGATTCCATAAAGTTCTTGAGAAGTTTCCCAATACAAATTTCATAGGACATGCCCAAACCTGGTGGGGAAATATTGACCGCAAGCATGATCAAAAGGTGATGTATCCAACCGGGCCGGTGCTAACAGGTGGAATCACGGATCGTCTTCTATCCGATTATCCGAATATGTTTGGGGATCTATCGGCCGGCTCTGGATTGAATTCACTCAAGCGCGACGAAGACCATACTCGAGGCTTTCTGGGGCGGCATCAGGATAAACTCCTCTATGGAAGCGACTGCAATGACATTCTTGGCAGAGGCCCGGGATGCCAAGGCTCAGAGACAATCAAGACAGTCATGGAACTTTCTGCAGATAAGGAAATCCGTTCCAAAATTTTCCACCGTAACGCATCTCGATTACTGAAAATAAGCTTCTAAAAACGTCGCAATTTATAGTGATTAGTTGACTCCTTAAGATAACTTCTCAAATTAAAGTCCTTAAGTTTTATCTTCTCTGTCTCAATACATGCCTTGGTGCATTTGGAAACCGCCGTCGATTTCGTATTTTGCTTCAGTTCCACTTTCAAAAAGAGGCAAGGGCTCCAGGACCCAGTCAGTGCACTGACTGGAGGTGTTCGTCGTGAGGCCAAACAGACTTGCGAAGTTAGCTGCAATGCAGCATCCTCTCCTTATGGACAAGATCAGGGTCATGATCATCGAAGATGAAGACCTACAATATGAAATTTACGAAGAATGCTTGGGGCAATTTGAACTGAAACGGGCTCGTTCCGGTACTGAGGCAATCAAATATGCATCCAATTTTGTGCCTGAAGTGATTGTATTGGATCATGTCCTGGAGAATGAAGAATTGGGGTTAGATTTCTTGCCTGATTTCAAACAACTGATGCCTCACGTGCCCATTGTTGTCGTTTCCGGTGCCCTTGAAGTTCAACAACAGATCGAGGCACTTCAGGGGCCTCGTCGAGCCCATTATTGTCTGCCCAAACCAGTGGATATCCATGTGTTGAAGAACACCATTCAGACTGCGGTGAGTGAGTGCGGAGAGAAAGAAGTGATCAAACAGTTTGAATCACTCGAACGTTCCAAACGATCTGATATCGAGACCCTTCTAAGCAGGTCCACAGACAGATTGAGTCGTCAACACCAGATTCGTTTGCGATTAGAGGATTCCAAACAGCGACCGAACATTTCAGCTCTTGCGCGCGAATATCGAGTAGCAAGACGAACCATCATCCGTGATCTGCAGGAAATGATCCGTCGTGGAGAACTTGATCCCTCAGTTTATCCTAAATGGGATACCGAAATTGATGGGTAATTATTCCGAATGATTCGAACCATTGGTTCAATGTGATTTGATTTCTTCTTTGTCTTCAGACTTTTTATTGAATGTCTGGCACACCGCTTTTCGGCGTTGCTGACCTGCACGGGTGCGGATGATCCAAATATCAAGTAAAGCGACAAGTATGGCCATCAATGTCGTCACAAAACAAACAAACCAGTATGTTAAAAATCTCCAGTTGGATTGAGACAGGTATGATTCCAGCCAGGTTGTTCCCCAGAGCAGCATGATGCCTGCGATCAAAAGATAAAGCAGGCCAAACCAACGGCGCTTCTTGTCTGATCTGGTCTGCACCAATTGTTTCATGCTTCCATTGGATTCAAAGTTTTCTACACATACATTTTATCGATAAGGTCACCATGGATATCGGTCAAACGAAAATCACGACCTTGAAAACGAAAGGTAAGTTTTTCATGATCCATCCCCATCAAGTGGAGAATGGTCGCGTGGATATCGTGAGTATGGGCTGGGTCCAAAACGGCATCAAACCCTAGCTCGTCGGTTTCACCTACGATATTGCCCGGTTTGGTTCCACCTCCCGCAAACCACATGGTGAATGCGTCGATGTGATGATTCCGTCCGGTTGAACTGCGGTTTTCTCCCATAGGTGTGCGGCCAAACTCTCCCCCCCAAATCACCAGAGTGTCATCTAAAAGCCCACGACGTTTCAAATCTTTGATCAGAGCGGCGCAGGGCTGATCGATTTCACGACAGACCTTTTCAAAATCTCCTTGCAGGTTTTCCCCGGGGCCACCGTGGCTATCCCAATTGGTATGGTAAAGTTGAATGAAACGGACTCCTTTTTCGACCAGTCTGCGAGCGAGCAGGCAGTTCCTGCCGAAATTCGATCCATTGGATTCGACGCCATACATATCCATTGTTTCCTGAGATTCATTGGATAGATCAATCAAGTCGGGGGCACTTGATTGCATCTTGTATGCCATCTCATATGCTGATATCCGAGTGGAAATTTCCGGGTCACCGGTCTCAATCAGCCTTTTGAGATTCATTGATTTGACAGCATCAATCACCGATTTCTGAGCTTTGTCAGTTATCCCGTCTGGCGTGGTTAAATTGAGTATGGGTTCTCCCTGACCACGTAACGGTACACCTTGGTGCACGGTGGGAAGGAAACCACTCCCCCAATTGACTGCGCCACCGCGTGGACCACGCGGTCCGCTCTGCAATACTACAAATCCGGGTAAATCTTCACAGGCGCTGCCCAGTCCATAAGTTGTCCAAGCTCCCATGCTGGGTCTTCCAAACTGCCCTGATCCCGTATTCATGAATAATTTGGCCGGTGCGTGGTTGAAAAGATTGGTTTTGCAGGTGCGCAGGAAAGTGCATTCATCCACAATGCCTGCAGTGTGGGGCAAAAGCTCTGAAACCCACATGCCAGACTGACCGTGTTGTTTGAATTCACGACGGGTACCCAGAAGAGTGGAACGATTTTTGAACGAGCTGTTCATGAAGGCAAATCGTTTGCCTTCCAGATAGGATTCAGGAATGACCTTGCCGTTGTACTGTTGCAGAGTGGGTTTGTAATCGAAAAGCTCCAATTGCGATGGGCCGCCCGCCATGAAAAGGTAGATAATGTTTTTGGCTTTGGGCAGGAAATGAGGTTGCTTCGCTGCAATGGGATTATCCGTTGCATCCTCTGAAATCGAAGCTCGCAGAGCATCTTGTTTTGCCAGGGAGGCCAATGCCATGGATCCCACTCCCAATCCGCAGCGACTGAAAAATTGACGTCGAGTGGCCGCTTTCAGTAGTTCGTTCTGTTTTGCTTTTGGTGATAATGGCATAACTATTCGCGAGTGATGGTTTCGTCAAGGTTCAACAAAACTCGAGCCACATTCAACCAGACGGTTTTCTGTTGTTTTATTGAATCCAGTGATTTGGTGGATTTTCTTTGTTGCGAAATGAACTCCAGCATGACCTTTAATTCATCCGAATCGGGTAAGCGGGAGGTGCATCTTTTAAAACCAAAGGTCACGCGCGCCGAGTCGCTTTCAACACTTTGCTCAAGCATGAGCAGGGCAAATTGCTCGGCCATTTCATGAAAAGCTGGATCATTAAGTAACGCCAAAGCTTGTAATGGTGTGTTGGAGCGTATGCGTCTCGTGCATGTACTGAAAGCATCAGGGCTATCAAAAACGGAGAGGGCGGGGTGAGGTGTTGCTCGCCAAAAGAAGGTATACATCCCCCTGCGAAATCTCCCCTCGTCTTGATTCGCTTTCCAGCTTCGTTGCACTTGCCCCAATCCCATTACTCCTTTGGGTTGAGGTGGATGTACGCTGGCCCCCCCAATACTGGGTTCAAGCAATCCCGAGGCCTGTAAAGCCACATCTCTTACGATTTCAGATTCCAGACGCACTCGGTTTTGTCGTCCAAGTAAGAGATTTCTGGGATCTTTGTCATAGAGATCCTGTCTGAACTTGGAGGATTGACGGTAGGTCGTGGATTGAGTGATCAAGCGATGCATTTGCTTCATGCTCCATCCCGATTCCATAAATTCCACGGCTAACCAATCCAATAATGCAGGATTGCTGGGCAGGCTACCTTGTGTTCCGAAATCATTTTCTGTTTCAACAATGCCGTTGCCGAAATATTGCTGCCACATGCGGTTCATGACCACTCTCGCTGTCAAGGGGTTTTCAGGGGAGGTAATCCATTTTGCCAGGTCCAGTCGATTGGCCTCACCTTCAGTTTCCATAGGATGAAGGGTCTTCGGGACCCCCGGTGACATGCTTTTATCTGGCCTGGTAAAATCTCCCTTGATCAACAAATGCGTCTCACGCATTTCAGTGCGCTCTTTCAGCACCATGGCGGTAGTGATGCGGGGCCGTTGGCGCTGTAGCTCATTGACTTGTTTGCGTAGAGCCTGGTAGGTTGAATCATGCTTCTTGAAATGTTCAATAAGCTGTTTTGATTCCTCTTTGCTTCTTTCCTGAGGGATTTTCTCAATGATGGCTTTTATTTCTGCAGGAGCTGCTTCGGTATCTTTTTCATCAAAGAATTTTTCCCAGCTCCAAATTTTGTCGGGCAATGATTTTTCGTAGATGTCGAATTTGTATTTGAGTGGGTTGTATTTTTGTTCCCATGAAATTAATTTCATGGACTCCTTGTAAGTTGGGGCCGGGATGTTGGGTTCATCCTGATTATTAAAGAACGCGAACATTCGATAATATTCTTCCTGAGTAACAGGGTCGAATTTATGGTCATGACATTGAGCACAACCGATCGTCAAGCCCAAGAAAGCCGCTCCAGTCGTTGCCATGCGGTCAAATATGGATTCCATTCTGAACTGTTCAGGGTCGATGCCTCCTTCCTGATTGATCTGGGTATTACGATGAAATCCTGTTGCAATGATTTGATCAAGGGTTGCGTGTGGCAATAAATCCCCTGCGAGTTGTTCGGTTGTAAACTGATCGAAAGGCATGTCATCGTTCACCGCTTGAATGACCCAATCCCGATATCGCCACATAGTGCGGGCTCCATCAATGCTGTAGCCATTTGAATCGGCATAGCGTGCCACATCCAGCCAATGGCGCCCCCAACGTTCACCGAAATGTGGTGAAGCCAGTAAGTCGTTTACCCAATCCTGATAGTTTGGCTCCGTAAATCCTGCCGATATGGATTTTAAATCTTTTTGGCCGGGAGGGAGCCCCGTCAGGTCAAGGAAGAGTCGGCGCAGCAGGGTTGATGGGGCAGCTTCTTCAGAAGGCTGAATTCCCTGTTTTTCCAACTCATTCAAGATGAAAAAGTCGATGGCATTGCGAGTCCATTGCTCGTTCTTTACCTTCGGGATTTCAGGTCGATCAGGTTTGGAAAATGCCCAGTGACGTTGAGAGTCTATCTCGACGGAGGGGGGGATAATGGCTCCTTGGTCAATCCAATGTTCTATCGTCTGAATTTCCAGCTCAGAGAGGGCCTCCTTCTTGTAAGGCATGCTGGGTAGGGAATCGTGGTTGCCTTTCAATAATTGAATCAACAGGCTGTCTTCAGGATTACCTTCAATCCAGGCAGAACCGGAACTTCCTTCCCAAATTTCAGAAGTATGTCCCAGATCTAAACGTAACCCGCCTTTTTGTTGAGTTGCTCCGTGGCAGCGGTAACAGTGGTCCCTGAAAATAGGCCTGATGTTTGCGCTGAATTGAAAACCTGTTTCATTCGCCTCTAAATTTCCGAGGAACAATAACAGGCAAATGCTTAAATGAATGGGCGTATGTCGCATTGTGTTTTACTTGTTGATTTCAATATTGCTTATCCAAGCTCATTTTTCAATTCCTTGTCCCTCAGGATCTGTGTTGTGTTCGCTTTTTTAGTCTTGGGTGTAAAAGGGTGGTTTCAGTTTAAATTATGCCCGCATTGATAACAGAATTTTGCTCCATCAGGATGCGCCTCTGCTGAGCAATTGCGGCAACTGAGGGTTGTGGTTGATCTGTCTGCTCGGGTAAGTTCGGCGGTGACAATACCCGTTGGCACCGCAATGATGGCGTAACCCATGATCATCACCATGGAAGCCAGCATTTTTCCTAGAGGGGTCACCGGGGCAATATCACCGTAGCCAACTGTGGTCAGGGTTACTACCGCCCAGTAAATACTCATAGGAATGCTTGAAAACCCGTGTTTGTGACCTTCGATGACATACATCAAAGATCCTATGATCACGACCAGGACGACCACGGCCATTACGAAAACGGTAATTTTGGGCCCACTCGCCCTCAAGGCTTTCATGATCATGCTAGAGCCTTCCAGGTATTGAATGAGTTTTAGAATACGAAATACCCTCATCACACGGAGCATTCGAATCACGATCAGATATTCCGCATCAACCACAAACAAACTGAGGTATGTCGGCAGGAGGGCAGCCAAATCGACGATTCCATAAAAACTCCTGATGTAAAATAAAGGCTGTTTGACTGTCCAAACTCGAAGGAGGTATTCAATGGTAAAAGCGATCGTAAAAGTCCATTCAAGCCAAATGAGAAATGACCCGAACCGATCCATCAGCGATTCGACGCTTGCCATCATGACGGAGGCAACGCTCAGCAGAATGCATACGATCAGTGTGACATCAAACCCTTTTCCCAGAGGAGTGTCGGCTTCAAATATTATGAGGCGACACCATTCCCTGAAAGTGGGTTTTGGTTTGACGAAGATTGGGTCATCTTCCCTCACGGCAAATGAATAATTACATGGGGATGGGAGCAGCCATCCTTGGTGATAACGATTAGATTAAAGCTGGATCAAGGCCAGTGCAAGAAGGGCACAACCAAATCCGATTCTCATTATTTGATTTCGACTTTTTTGTAAAATGTGACCTTGAGTTACCAGAGCACTTGAAACGAGCAAAGATAAGGAAGCGAATATCAAACCCAGTGAAGCTGTCCAGAGAGCATTTTCATTTAATAGCAAGAGTTGATGCGCTCCCGTGAGTATCAAAGGGATTGCAACTGCAGCACTGATGGATGGAACACTCCAAAATTTTTGTCTCGAGAGTATCAGGAGGCCTGCAAGCGCTGAAAACAGAAGATGATCCACCCCTGAGAAGAAATGCTGAATACCATCGGAAAAGGTATGGATGTCTCCGTTACCCGGATGAGCGATCAATATGCAGGGAGTCAACAACAGGGAGGCAATTGCCAACAGAGTATTTTTACTGTTCTGGTTTGAGATCAATTTCATGGTATCGAATAGAGAAGCCTACCATAAAGGAGGAAGCTGTCATTTGGCAACTGGGTTCTTGAGGCTTCTCGTCGGTCTTTTCCGGTAATTTGAATTCTTGATTACAGAGTATGGATCGACTTGGCGCGTTGGAGTTTCTGCAGAATTCAAAAATGTGAATTTTCCGGCGTTTAAACCTTGATTCATATTTACGTTATGGGTAGTTTCACGTTTCTTGTTTTTCGGAACAATTATTTAAGCACGGCTCTATGTCCAGGATTTGTCAGGTTACAGGTAAAAGGCCCATTAAGGGAAGTCACATTTGGCGCAGTGGTAAAGCCAAGAAAAAAGGCGGCATCGGTACTCACGTTACTGGTATCACCAAACGCCGCTTCATGCCCAATCTTCAGCGCGTCAAGGTGATCGTTGATGGTGAAGTGAAATACATGCGCGTCACCGCCAAAGCCATAAAAAAGGGTATGATAACCAAGGCTCCCAAACGCACTTGGAAAAAATCTGCATAAGCCCTCACAACCCCATTTTACGAAAATCGGCGAAGCTCCAAAAGCTTCGCCGATTTTCTTTAATGCCAGTTACTCTCAAGTATTCCAGTTGTAAATGTCTTTTTCCAAAGGTCTTCAAAGAGTAAACAACTAGCTTATTTTCCCTTGAATCGGTGCATCATTGCCCTTTTGAGTTCCTTGTCAGAGTCGCGTCGTTTGAGGTCTTCACGCTTGTCATGTTGCACTTTGCCTTTTCCGATGGCTAACTTCACTTTGACTTTTCCATTTTTCCAATACAGCGAAAGAGGAAATACTGCATGTCCCTTGATCGCTGCCAATCCAAATATTTTTCGGATCTCTGACTTGTTGAGTAGAAGTTTGCGTTTGGCTTTGGGTTCGTGATTTACCCAGTTCCCAAAAGAATATTCTTCGATGTGAGCATGATAAAGCCAAACCTCCATATTCTCGACTCTGGCAAATGCATCTCTGATCTGTGCTCTTCCCGCTCTCAAGGACTTTACCTCCGTGCCACGTAGCGCGATCCCTGCTTCGAATAGCTCAAGGATGTGGTAATCTCTTTTCGCTTTAGAGTTGCTTACGATATCGGGCATCTTGAATAGGGAAAGGCGGATTGTGGACGAAAAAGCCGGAAGGTTAGCTTCCGGCATGGTTCAAATGGATTTTCCCTTGAGTGTTCAGAGGAATGTTAGGGAAAAGTCCTAACTTAAATCTTCTTCCTTTATTTTTTCAAAATGGATTTTCTCTTGAACAATTTCTTCGAGAGCGGTGTCCGCGGCACCAAGTGGCTGTTCCATCTCAATAAATGGGCGACTCATGTTTCCTCCTCCAATGCTCAATTGTCGGACGCGACGTGATACAAGGTTTACCAAGATGTTTGGGTTGGTTACCTTGTCCAATGCTTCTGTGACTAGTTCGCTATTCAATTTGCTCTTCTTTTTATAGTTAAAACAGCCCATATAAATAGAGCCTGATTAGACCTTTGCAATAGTAAAGTGATTGATGTTGAAAAAAAATCTGAAGGCGATTTCTTCTGAGTTTTAAAAAGTAACAAAACTTATTTGAAATATTCTAGATCATTCAGCCCTTCTTATGAGCCCTTTCTGTAATCAGGTGGTCTTTTGATAGCTCTGTAATATTGACTCTTAAAATTAGTTACATAGCTTCCAGGTAATGTTTAATTTTCCTGAGTGAAGGGGGTTTATTGCGATTCAATCACTTTCGACTAAATCACAATGAACATTAGATTCGTCCATTTTTGACAATCGAACAAAATTTATCATTCAATTTTTCAGGGAAAAAGATATCTCCAATTTGCCCTTATTGGTCTTGCAAAGATCCTTAATTTGGCGTGCACTAGGTACGTGCAAATCCGCCGGAGTCTTGTGTTCGCTTTGATGCATTTCCTCAATATTCCGTGGGATGCGAACTAATGTGCTCGTCCTAATACAAATTGAATCCATATGGAAACTCCCACGCCCACCCTTGATTCCATCCGTATTAGCAGATTTTCGAAGTGGCTGGCGAAGGCGCCAGAATTCATTTTTATCCTGTTTGCTGTCACGGCTGCCTTCAGTACCTACTTTTGCATGTACGCCTTTCGAAAGCCGTTCACTGCGGCCAAATTTGAAGGGCTCATGTTTTTTGAGACTGAAGTCACACTGAAAACTGCTCTTGTAATCAGTCAAATACTTGGCTACGCCCTGAGTAAATATGTAGGAATCAAAGTTTGTTCAGAGATACAGCCATCCCAGCGAGCCAAAGCTTTATTGTGGTTGATTCTGGGTGCACAACTCTCATTAGTTTTATTTGGTTTGGCTCCAGATGATTGGCGGTTTGCAGCTATTTTTCTCAATGGGCTTCCTCTCGGGATGGTCTGGGGCCTGGTAGTCTGGTATCTTGAGGGAAGGCGGACATCTGAAATTCTTCTCGCAGGTTTGAGTTGTTCCTTCATTGTATCAAGTGGGATTGTCAAGGATTTCGGAAGAGCCATGATGAGTGGAGGAGTTGCTGATGCCTGGAACTGGTTTCCCTTGCTTGGTCCCATGATCGCCCGGGGATTGGGAGAAGTCAGTGAGGCATGGATGCCGGCAGTGGTTGGGGCTCATTTCTTGCCTCTTTTCTTTTTATCTGTATGGATGCTCAACCAGCTGCCACCGCCCAGCGTGCAGGACACCACTGCCAGAACCGCGCGGCAACCCATGGACGGGAAGAAACGTATTTCTTTTGTGAAACATTTTCTACCGGGGCTGGCCTTGTTGATGATTGCCTATTTCTTCCTGACTGCCTACAGGGATTTTCGAGACAATTACATGGTTGAGATTCTCGATGGCCTTGGCTATCCATATAATGATAATCAAACAATCATCAGCCGCACTGAAACCCTCGTTGCTTTTGGAGTCATGGTCACCATGGCGCTCTTAAACACTATCAAGCACAACCGCGCTGGTCTCGTTGGCGCTTTCGTCGTCATGACCGCAGGCGTATTGCTTCTTGGCGGAAGTACCCTCCTGTTCGATTGGGGAGTTATATCCGGTTTTTGGTGGCTGACTTTAACGGGCTTTGGATCATACCTTGCCTATGTGCCCTATGGTTCACTTCTTTTCGATCGAATGATGGCCTCCACGAAAGTTCTAGGAACCGCCGTGTTTGCCATCTATGTAGCTGATGCTATTGGTTACACAGGCTCTGTTGGTATTCAACTATACAAAGATCTTGCCCAGGGAGATATGTCCAGACTTGGTTTTTTCAAGGCTTTTACCTGGTTCATGACCTTTTTGGGGACTTTTTGTTTGATTAGCAGCTGTATCTACTTTTTCCGTAAATCTGCTCCATCGGATAAGTGAACTCAGGAGATTGTTCGGATGGTATCAGGTTAATGATAACTTTTCTCCATCGGGAAATAGACAAAAAACTGACTTCCTTGCCCCGGTTTGGAATCAACACTGAGTCCAGCGCCCATTTCCTTGGCCATTTCGTAGACCATCGACAGTCCAAGACCGGTGCCGCGTCTCGATGAAAAGGCCTTTGTTGTATAAAATGGTTCGAATATTCGACTCACAATTTCCTCTGATATCCCAACTCCGCTGTCCATTATTCTCAGCACAGCATAGTTATCTGCTTTGCTTGGCTTCAAGGCTACGTGACCTGCGAACGACTTGAATAAATTCAAATGAATGCCCACAACGCCATCATGATCCATGGAATCAGCCGCATTATTAATTAAATTGATCAGGATTTGCTTAACAAGATCAGGAGCCATTTTCAGTTCTCCTATCGTGGGGTTTGCGTGGTATTCAATGGATTGTGTTGATTTTTGGTCCTTCGAAAATCGTATGGCCTCCAGAACTACGTTATTCAAATCATATAAATGAGAGGGTTCATTTTTTCGCCTTACATATCCAAGCATGGATTGAACAATACCAGCTCCCTGATCCACGACTGAATGCATTCGACCTACACGTTTTCGCAATTTATCAGTATCGCTAGGATTCTCTTCGATGATTTGTATGGAGCCTTTGATGATGGAAAGAATACTATTGAAATCATGGGCGATTCCAGAGGCCAATGTACCAAGCGCCTTCATCTTTTGATCCTGAAGGAGCTCTTTGTTGGCCTGTTCTAATTCCTTTGTTCGGATATCAACAATTTTTTCGACCTCCGCATAGCTTCGCTTCAATTGTTGATGTCGATTAATGGCGAACCCTGTGAGTATCAAAGTAATGATAGCTGCCGCCCATGTCATGGTCATCAGCCGGGGGTCCTCATTCCACGGGATGGTGAAATTGAAGCGGAAAATAGGTGGTTGAACTTCAATATTGCCATTTCGATCCATCGCCTGCACTTCAATTTTGTGAATTCCTGCAGGCAAGTCTCCGAGAATGATATTGTTTGTATATGAAAATGGATGCCAGACTTCATTGTCCTGACGGTAGGAATACAGAAGCCTCTCGTTCGGTGTATGTTCCCATTTGTCGATACTGTTGAATGTCACCACTGTTCCGCGCTTTATGTCCTTTTGGCTGCTTTCTTTGGGGATTTCAATATTCGTAATGGGAGCTTCCATATCTGATTGCGGGGCATAGCGTGAGACACCGCGAGTTGTTGCGGCAAAGACACTGCCTGTCACATCTTCATACAGCATGTAAACCGTGTTGCTGGGAAGGCCTTCAATTGTGTTGTGAGTCAACCATGTTTTCTGAAAGTAGCGATGTACTCCATTGTTGGACGCTACCCAGATCGTCCCATCCCTTGCTTCAAGAAGATCATTGATCTTTTCCCTTGCGAAATAGATTTGCACCCATCGATTGCTTTGAAGTTCATAAATGTAGGAACCTGCCCCAAGCCACAGTCGACCGTCCTTCAATTCAAGCATGCAATGAGGGACGTCTGTGCTTAGACCTTCCTCTGCCTCAAATTGAACCCACTGTTTGCCATTAGCATAGGCAATGCCATCTTTTGCTCCGAACCATATTTCAGGTGGTAGTTCAGTGGTCCAGAAATATTCAGATGCATCGATATCAGGGGCAAAATCGATTTCTAGTGCATCGAAAGATTCACCATTGAAAGTCCAAAAAATTCCATGTGAATCACTTTGCGCAGAACTAACCTGCACTACAATATCGCCGTTAATCTGGTTGCCCAGAATTTTGATCACTTCTTCATTCTTGACCGGAGATTTTATCTGACGGAACGAGTTGGCTTCTGGAGAAAATAGAATGGGACCATTTCCTGAATTAACACCAATCCAGCCATTAGGCAAGGTGAACAGGCATTGGTTTCCTTTGAATATGCGTTCCAGAGATTCAGGCCAATTGATAGTATGAGAGCCTTTTTCGTCAAAAGTCATCAGTGCATCCTCCGTGACCATCCACAAATGATTTTTACGATCTCTGGCAATATCAAAAACCGTTGACTCACCTAACTCAGGATGTGCAAGTTGCCAGTATGAGGGTGATTGCCGAGACAAACCTTCGCTTGTCGCAATCCAGAAATGACCTGCCCCGTCTGATATCACATCAAAAATCAAACCAGCCTCGAGGGCATTGGATAATTCGACTGAATCGTTTTCTATATCGATGTTGTAGAGACCATTAAAAGAAGTTCCCCATCCAAAGCCGCCTGCATCATGCCAATATGTCTGCAGTTTTATTTTTGGAGGGATTCGAGACCATGACCACGTATTTCCCTCTAAACGAACCGCAATTCTGGGTTTGCCCTCTTTTTTGCCTATGAAGGTAAAAACCTCATTCGCATTTTCCAATGGGGTAGTTAGTTGATAGTCCTGTATTTCCTCCGGCATGTTCACTGAGCGATGAGCTGTTTGTTCTATGTCCTTTGCGGGGCCGGCAAACCATATAATCCCGCCTGTTCCAGCTAAAAGGACATCTCCGTTTTTACACTCCATGACTTCAGAGAATGGTGCCATCACACTTGAGTTAAGATCATGGACTTGCTTCACGAAGTAGGGACTTGCATTGAAAAGATGCAAAGAATCATTTGCAAGAATCAGGCATTGATTGATTTGCAGAGGGATAAGTGAAACGGGACTGCGCAAGCGCTGAACCACCTTCCGATAAGCAGCTGCGATTGCAGGCACACTGAATGACTGCCATTCGCTTTTGGACCAGAGATGCAGGCCCGTGGGATGGATGGCCCAAATCTGTCCCGAGCGGCTTTCATAGACTTTGCTAGCCGTCAGGTCTGGAACCTGAAGACTAGCGATGTCATAGCCGTCAAATTCGCTGATGGTATTTGAATCCTGATATCTCAGCCAAACCTTCTCTTTGGAACTGAACGTGACGCCTGCGACCCCAGCGCTCGTCAGGCCGTCCGACATGGTAAAGTGCTTCCAGTCTGCTGCGCTGCCTGATCGAGCAGCAGACTCAGCCGTTATCAACAGACACAGCGCAAGCAGTTTGTCCAGGCAGATGAACCTGATTATCCCCAGGGCATAGAGAAAGTTTTGACGGTGGTCATGCATTTGATGGCTTCGATGACACCTTCCTTGATGCCCAGTCCCGAGTTTTTAATGCCTCCAAAAGGGGAGCATTCAATTCGATATCCGGGAACTTCGTTGATATTGACAGTGCCGCACCTTAACTCCCTTACGGCCTTTAATGCGTGCTCCATGTTGTTTGTTACGACGCCGGATGATAAACCGTAGGGTGTTGAGTTTGCCAATCCTATGGCATCCTCGATATCGTCAACAGCAAGTATGGGAGCGAGAGGACCAAATGATTCGCTGGTGATCATTTTTGCATCACGTCGAACATTGGATATCACCGTTGGTTCGAGAAGAGCACCATTTCGATTACCACCCAAAAGAACCTTTGCTCCTTGTTCTACGGCTTCCCTGACAGATGATTCCAGTCGTTTTGCAGAAGCCTCGTCAATCACAGTCCCGACTCTGGTATCCATGGATGCAGGATCCCCCGAACGATATGTCTCTGCTTTTTTGACAAATGCTTCCGTGAATGATTTCACCAAAGATTTGTGAACCAATATACGTTTAACTGCCGTGCATCTTTGGCCTGAGTTTCGAAACGATCCTTCACAGGCAAGGTGCAATGCCAGGTCCATGTCGGCATCTTCAAGGATGATCAATGGATCATTCCCTCCCAGTTCAAGGACCAATTTCTTATAACCTGCAGTCCTGGAAATGTGCTTTCCAACAGCAACGCTGCCGGTGAAACTTACCAATTCAACGCGTTCGTCCAGCACGAGTGGTTCGGCAACTTCCGCAGTGGCTCCGAGGACGACGCTCAACATCCAGCCTGGGAGTCCGTTTTTGTAGAGAAGTTCTGCAAGTCTGATAGCCGTCAGAGGGGTTTTTTCTGAAGGTTTTAAGATGATTGGAGTGCCAGCTGCGATTGCCGGTCCCAATTTATGGGCTACCTGATTGAGTGGGTGATTGAACGGGGTGATTGCCACCGCGGCGTTCAGAGGCTCGCGGATTGTAAAAATCTTGCGTGCTTTTCCCTGTGGAGAAACGTCACAGCTGAATATTTGACCATCATCTTTGAGCGCTTCCATAGCTGAAAACTGCAAAACATCACACGCTCTGCCTACTTCATACAGCGTTTCCCGCATGCAAAGTCCAGCCTCGGATGTGATCAGTTTGGCAAACTCTTCTTTCTTGGACAACAAATCACGACGCGTCTTGTCGAGTATCTCAAAACGTTCATAGCGAGTCAGACGAGAATTGCTGCTCAATGCGGATTGGATAGCTTTTTCGGTATGCGCTGCATTACATTCGGAGACCCTCCCTACGATTGCATTATTATATGGATTTTCTACTTCGACAAATCGATCAGATTTGACTGGCTCGCCTGCTATCAAACAGTGGTAATCAGGTATCATAATTTCTCAGAAGATAGTTTTTAATCCTGAAGTCCGTTGATGGTATAACTAAAAACTTCAAAATTCCTTGGGTCGCCAAGTCCCTTCTGGTGGAAATCTGGCTTCAGAGGCGCAGAAAAAATAAACGGTACCATTTCCTCATACCTTCCACCATGCGATCTCAGGCCAACTTTCAGTGCTGTCAGGTCATGGTGTGCTGGGGTGCGACCCAGCACGATGTCTCGACCACTCAAGACAACAATATCACCCAGGCGATCCTCCGGCAGCTGTAGTTTGCTGGCAGCCTCTGCCTTGTGGTAAACCTCGGTGACACCTTTCTGTGAAGCACACCACTCTGCTATCTGGTTTTTGTTGGCCGCCTCTGGGCAATGAATGACTGCAAATGAACCCAGCGCGCCGTGGTGCACGACGTAAGGATCAGTGATAGGGAGGATGACGGAAAAGCCATCGCCAAATCTTTTGCTCAACTCCGTTTCCAGGTAGATCACATTTGGGGAGCCGTCAGGCCCTTGTTTTGCATTCATTCCGTGGTCTGCCGTGATACCGATGCGGGCCCCGAGTTCAAGCAGCCTACCCATAGCTTTGTCCAATTGATGATAGAATTCAATTGATTCAGGAGCATCAGGCTCGTAGGTGTGCTGCATATAGTCGGTAGTGGAGAGGTAAAGGAAATCGGACCTGCCGGATTCAAGCAGAGCAACACCTGCCTCCAGCACATACACACTTGCCTCTCCGCTGTAGATGTATGGTGTTTCCTTGCCAACCAATGCCTCTACGTCATCAATACCATGTTTTTCCATGGTGGACTGATTGGCTTTTTCGGTTGAGAAAGCGATCCCTTCAAGCTCGTGTGCAAAGATATCTCTTAATTTTTCTTTGGCAGTAACAACCCCGACTTTTCGTCCAGCCTTGGCAGCAGCCGACATGATCGTAGCGCTTCGAAGAAAGGAGGCTGAGTTCATCATGACTTCCTCTCCTGTATCCGGATTCAGGAAAAAGTTTCCGCAGATACCATGTGTTGAAGGGGGGCATCCTGTGACGATTGATGCATTGTTAACATTTGTAAATGAAGGTAAAGCCCCTCTTGCCTGACCTCGGTATCCTGTAATACTGATTTTTTTCAGGTTAGGCATGGCGTCTCTCGCCAGCGCGGCATCTAAATAAGCGTCCGCTGAGCCGTCAAGGCAAATGACAGCAATAGGGGCTGGGGGGAGATCGTAAGAGATTCCGTTGACTTCAATCGTCGTGGCTTTGATCTGCGTTTCGGTCATGTTTTGTTACAATATGGCTTGAGTGATGGCTATGGCAATGCGATTTAATCCTTGGCTTGCACTTTGTTGTGGCTAAGTCCATTTTTGATGACATGCAAAGTGTGTTGGTCACTGGTGGAGCCGGGTTCATTGGTTCCAATTTAACGCTTGAGTTGCAAAGGAGGCATCCCGAGGCGTGGATCGTTGTCATGGATGACTTTCGATCAGGTGATTTCAGGAATCTTGAGGGTTTTAGGGGGGATTTTATTGCTGGAAATATCGCTGAAGTTGATATCGATAAACGATTTCAAGAAGGTGCTTTTGATGCCATCTTTCACCTCGCTTCGATCACAGACACGACAGAACAGGATCAATACAGACAGGTCCACGACAACGTAGAGGGCTTTCGTAAATTGCTGCAATGGGCGAAGAGTGATCAAACGCCATTGGTCTACGCCTCATCAGCAGCAGTCTACGGCAAAACTGAGACTGTCATGGGTGAGAGATGCACACCTTCGCCTCAAAACGCTTATGCATTCAGTAAGATACAGTTAGATCACCTTTCAGGATATTATCGAAAGCAGTATCCTGCATGGAACCTTGTTGGTTTGCGCTACTTCAATGTTTATGGACCAAAAGAGGCTCACAAGCGGCATATGGCAAGCATGGTTTACCAGTTATATCTCCAGATGAAGGCTGGTAAAAAACCTCGCATTTTCAAAGATGGCGAACAAAAGCGTGATTTCGTCTATGTTAAGGACGTTGTAGAGGCGACATTGGCGGCTTCGGTAGCATCTGTCCCTGGGGTTTACAACGTAGGATCGGGCTCGTCATCATCTTTCAATGATGTTATTTCAAGGCTCAATAAAGCCCTTGGGTTAGCTCTTGATCCCGAATATTTTGAGAATCCATATTCTTTTTATCAAAATGTCACTCAAGCGGATATTTCAAAATCGCGCGAGAAGCTATGTTATGAGCCACGTTTTGATCTGCAGCATGGGATTGATGACTATGTGAAATGGTTGCTGAAGAGTGGTGAATCCTGAATTAATCAATGAAATTAGCAGTATCTAAATATGACTGATCCATCCATCGGCAAGCCAAATTTGGACCAAGAACAATTGGGAACACGGGAACCAAGACCATGGCCCAAACGCCTCAATCTCATGATTACGGGGCTTATTCTGCTGCTTGTTGTGGCATATTTTTTCATCGGTAGCTCCTTTTTTCTCCGCTCTGTTGTGTTGCCATCAATTGAAAAATCCATGATGGCAACAATCCAGGTCGAGGATATTTCACTCAGTCCCTTTTCCCAGATTGAACTCAAGGACTTGATCATTACTCCCTACAACGGTGAAACCCTCGTTTCGGCCAAAGGTGCACTTGTCAGGTACAGCCTTCTCACCATACTGAGGGGCACCATCAAACTGGACCAGTTGCAGCTAATGAACCCGGAAGTCATCATCATTGAGGCAGAGGATGGTAAAAGCAATCTCTCCTCCTGGCTTGAAAGCCTTCCTCCAAGCCCGAATGCACCGCTTCCTGTCATGGACTTGAACCTTCTTTCAGTCGAAAACGGTAAGGTGATTCTTCGTCAGAAAACAAGTGGTGGCGGGCAAAATGTAACGGAACTACTCCTGAACAAGGTCAGCATTGAGAAGCTTGGTCAGGATCTGGAAGGTCCCTTGAAGTTGGATATTGGCTTGAAAACGACAAAAATCACAGACGCAGGAGAAGAAACTCAATTAGCTTTATCAATGAAACTGGAAGGTGACCTTGGTTTGAACGCCGAATTATTCCCTGAAAAATCGACACTCAACGGTCAGCTTAAAGTCGAGTCAGCTACCGGTGCCTACGCCGATATGGTTGGCGTCAACGGGGACCTGATACTCGCTCTGGAACCCGGTAGCATTGACGACGTTTCACTGAGCATGATGCGCAATGGTCAAGCTGCAGGAAATATTCGAGTGATGGGGCCATTTGATTTTGCAACATCAGAAGGTCGAATCGTTGCGGCATTTGACAATTTGAACAGGCAATTTCTTAACCTGGCAGGCGCTGTCGCAGGTATAGATTTCAAAGAGACCGTGATGGACGGCTCCTTGACAATGACCTTGACCAATGGTGGAAACTTGTTGGCCCTTGCCGTCACGACCACCTGTTCCAATGTTTCCATTGGGACAGGGGAGGGAGTGACGCCTCCGCTGAATGTGGAATTAGATACGACACTCAACTATGATGCCGATGGAGAGAAATTGACCGTTCAACAATTTGGTTTGACCGTTGCGGACGGCGCGACACCTGCGATCACCGGAGCTCTGTTGAAACCGGTCACTTTTGCATGGAACGGACAGCCTGAGAGTTTTCAAGAGCCTGAATTTAATTTCAACATTACCAATTTCAATCTCGGCGACTGGCGAGATTTCACTTTCGATACACTGAATCAGGGTGAACTGTTTGGTGATTTTTCCTTGAAAGTGGAGCAATCAGGTACACGCATGCAGGCTGATTTTACTGGGGGCTTCAAAGATGCAGATATGGCATTCGATGGGCACACTGAAAGTGGAACTTCTGGATCTTTGAATCTGGAAATGGTTTTTGAAGACTACACCCGCGTTACACTCAAGCGATTGGCAATGGAGTGGTCAAACACTTCTGGGAATTCTCTGGTCAGTTTTTCCGCCTCTGGATCGCATGTGCTCGGGAGTAAAGGATATAATCTCCATACCGAAGCCAAAGCTGATCTGGCATTAATGAAGTCATTTGTAAATATGGATGGTTTGAGTATTGAGCAAGGTTTGGGTGAGCTATCGTTCAGGCTGCGTGATAACGATGATGATTTGTCTGGAGTTTTACAGATGGCGCTACGCGATTACACAGGCAGCTTTTCCGGTATGTCCTATGAATCATACACCGTTGGTTTGAACTCCGAATTCTCGATAAGAGATGAGCTGCTCAAGCTTGGAACGACTCAGATAGATTTCCATGAGGATTTTAATGATGGAGGAACCATTGGTATAAAGGGCGAGATGGATCTGGAGCGTGAGACCGGGGCATTCATGATCAACTCGGTCGGAATCAATCGGTTTGCGCTCAGTCCGTTTTTGAACCCATTTTCCAATGCGGAAGATTTTACCGAAGTTACTCTTAATCTTGAGGCAGAACTGCAACTCGATCTAAACGGTGAAAGCACACTCAAAGGGAATACAAGCCTTTCTAATTTGAAGGTCAAAGATCCTGAGAGCGAACGGATCAAGGAATTGCAATCCGAATTGGATCTGGACCTTGCTTGGAATACGCAACACCTGGAAATTCGTCCCAGTTTCTTTAAACTGACGCCAACAAGCCTAGCGGACAACGTGATTAAAGTAAGTGGGCAAATTCCTTTGCTTCCATTCATGGCATCCAAAGGAAATTTGAGAGTGAATTCGCCTTCCATGGACTTGACTTCTTATTTTGACTTGATAGCAAAACCGGAAGAGGCTCAAGCTCAAGTGCAGTCCACAAGCACCCCTGATGTTCCGCCAGCACCTCAATCAGGTGCTCTGGATGTTCCGATGGGTGAGTTTGACGTGAAACTCGATATCGCAAAACTGATCGTTCGAAACGTATCCATAAAAGCTTTTCAGGCACATGCCCTATGGCAAACGAATACCCTGACCATTCGACCGCTCGGCATGACCCTCAACGAGGGGCTTATCAAGGCAGAAATGGCAATGGATTTTGCCAAACCCGATTGGGGCTATGACATGACACTAGAAGTCGACCAGATTCCGATTGAGGCATTTATGGATACCTTGAACCCGAGTGAAAAAGGCCAAGTTTCAGGCATGATTTCCGGTAAAGCCGAATGGAAAGGGGCTGGCCTCACTGAGTCGGGTTGGCAGCGTAACCTGAATGGGGCTATGTCACTCAAATATACCGATGCCGACATAAATTTTGTCAGCCCTGAAATGCGTCTATTGATGACCCCCATTACCGCAGTGCTTCGCTTGCCTGAGCTTTTGAAAGCTCCCATCAATGGCTTCGAAACAAACTTGAAGATTGAAAATCAAATTCTGGGTCTGGATGCGTTCAAATTGCAATCCGATGCTTTTCAGGTGCATGCATCAGGTGAGATCCCTCTGGACAATGTGCTTACTAACAGTGTGCTCAATCTGCCCGTAGAGTTTTATCTGGAGCGGTCCATTGCCAGAAAATCAAATCTGATGCCTTCCAGTGCGCCCAAAGACACCCCCCATGTTAAATTACCTGATTTTGTGAAATTGGAAGGTACGATTGGCGCACCGAAAACCAAAACTGATAAACTTGTCTTATCTGGATTGCTTGTTAAATCAGGCGCCGGTCTCGTTAAATCAGCCGCAGTTTTGCCTCTCAATGTAGGGGAGGGAGCAGTGAAGGTTCTCAAGGATGTGGGTGGCTTTCTAACTGGAGACTCCAAAACATCTGAAGAAGGCAACGAGGGAGAGGATAAAAAAGAAGAAAAATCAGGGATTCTTGAGCAAGTCAATCCATTGAAGCTATTGGACAACTTCCGCAATCGCGGAGGCGATCAATGACAAGGCACAACTTTCAATTAAAGCAGACGGATATGATGAATTACCTCTACTCTATTCTGGTTATTGGTTTTCTTGCCGGATGTGGTGGGGATTCAGCTGAGCCAAAGGAAGCAAAAGTGCAGATCGCTGAGGAAGGGAATCCATTGACCGCACCGGTAGACTATTTGGGCGCAGTAAATAAGGCCAATAAGTTTTCCAATAAATCCATCGAACTCGCTCAGGTTAACAAAGCCATGCAGGAATTTGTAATAACCGAAGGACGCAACCCTAAGGATCTCGCAGAGCTTGTCGAATCCGGATTCCTGGCCCAGGAGCCCAAAGCCCCTTATGGTATGGAAGTCCAATACGACCCTCAAACAGGAAAAGTATCCATTCAGGCGAAGCAATAATACATTTTCAGACAATCTTCAGCGCTGATACATGCAGGTGCGGCCCGGTTTTCGGCTTTAATTACAAAGACGTTTATGGGTTTGGATGGATAGTAAAAATCGATGAGGTGTCCCGAGCAACGACGGGATACTTACTCATCCATGAATATGATGATGCCCCTCAACATGTAGTCACACTAGAGAACCTCCATCAAGAGGATATGGCTTGTTCCTCTTGTGAAAATCAAGGAATTGTCGTGGAACATGGGGTGTCCTCAGGTGCTTAAGGGGCGCGAACTCAAGGATGCAGGCAAGTTGAATGTTCATTGCTTTTTAAATCATCTTAATGAGATATTTCATGATGAACATGGAGCAATCTCGAAGGGCCCCTCTTGAACCCGCCGGCAGGTAGGTGTTTCAGGCTACACAATGTTTGATGAACTCTCAGTTGTGCAGGTTTCAAACAGGGAGGTCTTGCCTTGAAATAAGATGATAATCAGGAGCAAGTCAGCCGATCATCGAGGCCCTGGCTTCAAGTGGTTCAGAAGATAACGGATCATGTGCATTCGCATATGAACCGTGGTGCCTTTCCCTTTTCGAATACCATGGTCGCGGTTTGGATAGGTCATGTAATCGAATGGTTTGCCAAGTTCCACCAAACGATCGATCAGGCCTTCGACGATTTCCAGATGTGTGTTGGTTTCTCCCGTGCCATGGACAATCAGAAGATCTCCCTCAAGCCCCTCCGCATAATTAATAGCAGCGGCCTTCCGGTAACCCTCGGGATTCGTTTCTCGGGTTTCCATGTAAATCTCCTGAAACCAGGCATTGTAAAGATGAGGTTGGGGCTTGGGCGCAACAGCAATGCCGACATGGTAAACGTCCGGCCGACGAAACATGGCATTCAAAGTATTGGAGCCACCACCGCTCCACCCCCAGATACCCACGCGGGTTAAATCGACAAAAGGCCGGGTGCGAGCCAGTTCGACCAATCCCTCAGCCTGTTCTTCTGTAGAGAGGGGGCCAAGGCTCCTGAACACCGCGCGTCGCCATGCAGCACCTTTAGGTGCAGGGGTGCCACGGTTGTCAATCGATACCACCAAATAACCAAGTTCGGCAACTGCCCGATGATAATCCGCTTGCACTTTTCCCCAAGCATCCAGAACGGTTTGCGCATGGGGTTCGCCATAGACATACACAAGGATCGGGTATTTTTTTGAAGGATCGAAATTCGGAGGCTTGATCATCCAGGCATCCATGACGACATCGTCTCCTATATCCAACTGGAGAAATTCCGTCGGGCTGCTAAGCAAGTATTCCATTTTATTTTTCAATAATGGATTGTCCTCCACAACACGAACCGTCCGATGCTGGGGGAATTCTACCAGTTCAGTCATGGGTGGAACGTCAAATCTGGAGTAAGTGTGGAAGGCCCATCTTGCATTCGGTGAGAATTCGTATTCATGTGTTCCCGGTTGTCCGGCAGGGGTGACTCTTTCGGGAGCCGTTTTGCCGTTCAATGCCACCCTGTAAAGGTATTTCTGAGTACCGTTGTCGGGAGATGCATTGAAGTAAAACCAACCTCGGACCTCGTCGGTTTTCACTTTTTCGATAATGTCGAATTTGCCTGGTGTCAAAAGCCTCTGCTTTTGTCCGTCCCTTGAACACAGATAGGCATGTCGCCAACCATCTCGTTCACTCAAGACAATGAAGGCGCGACCATCTTCGATCCATTCCAATCCTGTATTTTTGGCGATGCTTGCAATCACCCAGGCAGGTTCAGTTTCGTGGAATATCCGTTCGAATTTTTCAGTACGCACATCATACAGCAGGTATTCTCTCTCATTACGAAAACGGCTGAATTTCTCGATCAACAACTCATTTGAATTTCCCGCCCAACTTACTTGACCAAGATAAATTCCCTCCTCCGGGGTTGGAACTGCAAGCCATTGTGTTTCTTCGCTGCCGTTTTCCAGCACACTGACCACCCCCACTCTCAAAGTTGGAATCACTTCGCCTACCCGGGCAAAACGTACCTCTCGAACTGTCGGGTAAGATGGGTCATCGGGAATGAGCATTGTTCTTCTTCTTACTTCTGAATGGTCGACTTGTATGTAAGCGATTTTTTTTCCATTCGGACTCCAGACTGGATTCCTGATAAAAACGTCTCTGTCTGGATACTTTTCAGTGAGTGTATACTCGAGCCCCTTTTCCAAATGTCGAACCCTCAAGTTATCCCGCACCGAAATCAACCGCATTTTACCATCAGGGGAAAGATTGGCTTTATTTTTACCAGATCTCCCTTGCCCTGATTCGATAACCGTGCGCCTGCCTGTTTCTGCATGATAACTGACTCGGACCCTCTCATTGGTTCCCGATAATGATTCATCCACCACATAATCTGAACCGTCAGGGAGCCAATCCGCTTGAAATCGCTTGGCCCTGAAGTCTCCTTCCTCATAGATGGCACGGATGCGTGTTCGAGCCTCTCGAAGGGTTTGCTCAATTGAATCTTCACCGAGCGTGTACGGTGTCACCATCGTGCTAAGACAAAAGGCCAGCCATGTCCATATTACTGGAATCGCCTGCGACTCTTCGATGGGCCATCTTTTGGGATCCGAAATAGACATCGTTCAATCAGGTTTGGTTTCGTTGGAATCATTGTTTGAAGTGTGGCGAATCACCTTTGCCGCACATGCTTCAAAGAACTTCATCAACAACGAAGATCCCATTGAGTTGAAGCAACAGGTATTTTTCGCTACGCCCTGGCCCATTCAGATATGGACAGCAAAGGATTCTCCTTTTTTAACCGATAAAGCGAATCCAGCCATGATCGCTGGAATTTTTTCGAGATCTTTTAAATTCACCATCTCAACAGGAGAATGCATGTAGCGGTTGGGGAGACTGATGAGGGCGCTGGGGATCCCTCCTCGTGTCCAGAAAATCACGTCAGTGTCTGTGCCACTGGTACTGGAAACGGCTTCATGTTGAACATTGATTTTCAGTTTTTTGGCAACCTGCTCCAATCGTTCCACGACGACAGGGTGGTTTGGTCCTCCGTGAGTCAGGCTTGGACCATTGCCCATTTGGACGTCGCCATGCATGGCTTTGTTGACAGTAGGATAGTCTGTAGCATGGGTTACATCCGTGACAATTGCGACATCGGGTTTAAGTGAATATGCGATTTGTCGGGCCCCAAGACACCCTCCTTCCTCCATGACATTAGACACCACACAAATCTCAGCCTTCAGCTTTTTACGATCCTTGTGAATCAGTTTCAGGGCTTCCGCGACGGCAAAAGTCCCCACCCGGTTGTCGAATGCGCGTGCGACGGCTAGATCGTTTCTCAGAAGTTCAAAGTTGTTTTTGACCGTGATCGGGTTTCCGATCTTTACCAACTTCATCGCCTCTGCTTTGGATGAAACTCCGATGTCCACAAAGAGATCGTGAATCTGGGGTTTTTTGTCCGATTGATCCATTTTAGACAAATGCGGTGCGACATTGCCGATCACACCGGTCACTGGACCATTGGCAGAGTGAATCACCACTCTTTGAGCTTTGGATACGGTTGCGTCTACTCCCCCCAATCGACGTACGTAGATAAAACCATTGTCGTCTATGTAGTTGACTGATAACGCAATCTCATCTGCGTGGGCTGCCAGCATGACACGAGGCCCACCTCCCTTGTTAATGACCGCAACCGTATTGCCGTAAGCATCATTCCAGGTTTCGTCTGCAAAAGGGGTGACATAATCAAGCCAAACACGTTGGCCACGCACTTCATGTCCAAAAGGGCTGGGTGTGTTGACGAGTGTTTCCAGGAATTTTAAAGCTTCTTTTTTCATGTGATTTTCGTAACGAATCTTGGATGGGGTTGCGTCTATGATCAAGTTGAATCAGACGGCCAGGGAGAGCCATCACTGCCGAATCCCCCCCCATAAGTTCTCAACCCTGATGACAAGAGTTTCGCTGATCTAATAAACCGCAAGAAACTTACATGTCAAAAACAAGTTGGCATGCCTGCTCATGGTTGGGTATCGATCGGATCGTCTCGGATGTAAGCGGCGTGTTGGGCAAGGGCATCGGGGTAATACACATTGAATTTGAACCCGATATCCGGCAATAACTGGAATGCTGCAGGGTGTGTGGGTGTGGCCCTTGAGGCTACTTGCCGAGACAGAATTGACTGAAAATTGAATCGAGAAGGTCTTCCGTCGTGGTTTCCCCGACGATTTCGCCCACAGCACTGACTGCAATGCGGAGATCCATTGCGACCAGCTCCAGTTCCAGACGACTCTGGAGCCCCTCAATGACCGTCTGTAATGATGATTTGGATCGTAGAAGAGCTCCCTGATGACGACTGTTGATCATGACTTCCAGCATCTCGGCTTTGATCTTCCCTGACCATACCTCTTTGATGATGGCATCCTTGAGTGACGCGACACCGTCTGCGTTGGCGCAGGAAACCGGAATCCATGGATGCTTTTTTTCCGAATGGTAGGATTCGTGAGCTTGCAGGTCGGATTTGTTTAAAATATGCAGACATGCTTTGGATGATCCATTATTCAGGAAAGCCAGATCTTCAGGGTGGAGTGGGGTGGTTCCATCGACGACGTGTAGGACGAGTTCAGCTTGCGCAATGCTCTTGCGACTGCGCCGAATTCCTTCCTGTTCCACAAGGTCGTCCGCAACACGCAACCCCGCGGTATCGACAAATATAATGGGCACTCCGCGAATGTTGGCACTTTCCTCAATCGTGTCCCTTGTCGTGCCTTCCAGATGGGATACGATGGCTCTATCCTGGCCAAGTAGATGATTCAACAGGCTTGATTTTCCTGCATTGGGTCGGCCCACGATGGCAGCTCTGATGCCTCGTCGCAGTATCCGGCCCTCGTCTGCTGTTGAGAGTAGGGTATCCATGAATTGGTGCGTTTCCTGGATCCGTTGAATCATCCGATCTGTTGTATCGGGTGAGATATCTTCGTCGGGGAAATCAATGTGAGCTTCCAGATGTGCCAAAATTGACATCAACTGAGTGCGGAGTTCTCTTATCCTGGAGCTTAACTTTCCCGCCAGTTGTTCATTTGCTGCATTAAGCGCTAGTTCCGTGCGGGAATGAATCACATCTGCCACCGCCTCGGCTTGAGTCAGGTCAATGCGGCCATTCAGAAAAGCCCGCATCGTGAATTCACCAGGTTCGGCAAGGCGAGCTCCCTGGTGAAGCAATGCGTCGAGGACGAGTTTGGCTGGCAATGTTCCACCATGAGTAGAGATTTCGACCACGTCTTCTCGAGTGAAGGTTCGCGGGGCCCGAAACACGCTCACCATCACCTCATCTATCACTCGGTCGCCTTGGACGACATGGCCATATTGGATCGTGTGGGAAGCCGCATTACTTGGTTTGCATGATGATTTGCCAATGGGGTTAAAACACTTGTCTACAGTCTTAAAGGCTTTTTGACCTGAAATACGTAGTACCGCCAGGCCGGCTTCACCTGCTGGGGTTGCGATGGCGGCAATGGTGTCTTCCAGTGACTGCAGTTTTCTGTCCATTTCGAAGTATGAGCGATCTTTTGGTCAATTCCGGTGGCCGTGACAATTGCCCTTTGCATTTTCCGATTCACGGCCCAACAGGAACAAGCGAGCCTTCTGGTAGCTTTTTTTGTGTAGATAGTGAAGCAATGAAGGATCGGTATCCCTGGGTAAACTGGCCGTTAACTGATCAATCTTCTCAAAGATGGAAGCCAGATCTGGCTTCTCCTGCTTTGTAGCCAGCTGATTCACTGCCTCCTCCAGACCAGTGAGGTTTTGCAAAATGTCTGATTCAATCTTTGTCATGAGACCAAGGTATCATTGTTGCATGGCTTCATGGCAACCTTGAATTTCTCTTTTAACGTCGACCTTCCTCAGGGAACGTGTTTCTTCCCGAGGATTCAGAAAAGTGACTTTTCAATTGACTGAAAAAGATTAAGCTTTCTCTGAGCATCATTTACCTATGTGTGGACGCTACAGCTATACAGGCAATCCCAACCATGTGACGACTCGGCTGGGTATTGAATCCATTCCATCCAAACCTCGTTACAACATGGCTCCAGGGCAACAAGCGGTGATCATCCGCGCCTTGGAAGGAGAACGGCCGGCATTGGACAAGCTTCAGTGGGGATTGATTCCGTTTTGGGCCAAGGATCCTTCCATGGGTTTCAAAACGATCAATGCTCGATCTGAAAAAGCAGAAAGTACGGCCAGTTTTCGGGCTCCTTTGAGATACAGACGTTGTCTGGTTTTAATGAATAGTTTTTTTGAATGGGAGAAATCCGGACGTAAAAAGCAACCCTGGCGGTTTTTAATGAAGGATGAATCCACTTTTGCCGTGGCCGGATTATGGGATCATTGGAATCGGCCTGACGGAGCAGTGCTTGAAACGTTTACGATTCTTACCACGCTTGCAAATTCACTTGTAGGTGACATTCACGATCGCATGCCAGTCATATGCCCCCCTGAAGCCTGGGAAACCTGGCTTGATCAAAAAGTTCAAATGCCTGCTTCCGTTCAGCCCTTTCTTGCGCCTTATCCTGCGGAGGCAATGAAAGTTCATCCAGTCTCCGACCGAGTCAATAGCGCATTAAACGATGATCCTGCTTGCATTCAGCCCATTGCGCCTCCACCTCGTCAACAAGATTTATTCAGCTTTTAGCAGGCCTCAAAGCGGGCTTGTGTCTCTCTCGTTGATGGGACTAAACTCATGAAAGTTCATCCATGATCATGACAAAAGCAACATCTCAATCACGCTCCGTTTACCTCATTGCCAATGGCGATCTGAGATTGTCTGCCAACCAGAAATGTTGGAAGGCTCAAAAGCAAATGGAAAAAACCCTGATACGTGCTCTGCGTCGTGAAGGGTGGGACGTACAGCGTGGGCACTTTTACGATCCGATCAAGAAACACGGATTTATCGACTCTCAAAAAATGGGTATGGAGGTGTTTCGTCAGATGGACCCCAAGGTGCCATTGATTGTGGCAGAATCAGTTTGGCAATACAGCCAGCATATCCTGCCCGGGCTTTACACCCACCAAGGGCCGATCCTTACCGTTGCCAACTGGAGCGGGACATGGCCAGGTCTGGTTGGAATGCTCAACTTGAATGGTTCTTTGACGAAAATGGGAGTCAACTTCAGCACTTTATGGAGCGAAGCCTTCACCGATTCATTTTTCCTGGGCGGGCTGCGTCAATGGCTGAATGAGGGCACAATTGATCATGATCAAAGCCATGTCCGTCCGCTGAATCTGCTGAAATTGCCTGCCGAGGATGTTAGTATGGGTCGAGAGGTCGCGCTGACTCTGAAAGCCCGTAAGGCGATCATGGGGGTGTTCGATGAAGGTTGCATGGGTATGCATAATGCCATCATCCCTGATGAATTATTGAACCCTCTTGGTGTGTTCAAGGAGCGCTTGAGTCAATCTGCCCTCTATGCTGCAACGATGGAAGTGTCAGATGAAACAGCGCAGTTGGTGTACGCATGGCTCAAGAAAAAGGGGATGAAATTTCAACTGGGAACGAATGAGAAAACCGACCTCACCGAATCTCAAGTTCTGCTTCAATGCAAGATGTATGTTGCTGCACTTGGTATTGCCCATGACTTCGGATGTGACACGATTGGTATTCAGTATCAGCAAGGATTGAAAGACCTCCTGCCTGCTAGTGATCTGGTGGAAGGTCTCCTCAATAACTCGGACCGGCCTCCAGTGATAGATCCGAAAACAGGCTGTGAATTGTATCCAAACACCGCACTCCCACATTTCAATGAGGTGGATGAATGTGCCGGTCTGGATGCGCTTGTGACGCACCGGCTCTGGTCCCACTTAGGTTGGTCCCCCGAAACCACACTTCACGATCTGCGCTGGGGTGCACAGTATAAAGGGAAGGGGATCAATGATTATGTCTGGGTCTTTTTGATCAGTGGCGCAGCTCCTCCAGCTCATTTCATTGGTGGATACAAAGGAACCACCAGTGAGCGTCAACCCGCCATGTACTTCAAGTTGGGGGGGGGAACGGTCAAGGGAATTTCTAAACCCGGATGGATTGTATGGAGTCGCGTTTTTGTCATGGATGGTAAACTTCAATGTGACATGGGCGTTGCGGAAATCGTTAAATTGCCGCAAGCCGAAACAGAAAGACGCTGGCAGGAAACAACACCTCAATGGCCAATCATGCATGCAGTGCTTAAAGGAATCTCTCGAGATCAAATGATGGCGCGTCATCAGTCAAATCACATTCAGGTGGTCTATGCTCCCAGTCGAAAACAAGCCCATCGAGGATGCAGGATTAAAGCAGCTGCAGTGCAGGCGCTTGGAATTGAAACTCACTTGTGCGGGGAGGTCGATCTTGGTTGATTTACCGTTTGGTATGCTTGACGGAAACCTCAGATTTGCGTCGACTCCTCGCTCTTACTATGGATAAAGAACACAACACAAAAAAGGATCCATCGGGATTTGCTCCGACCCGATGGTTACGTCAATTGTATGATTGGACAATTTCCTGGGCTGAAAAACCACAGGGAACCTGGGCCTTGTTTTCAATCGCCTTCGCCGAGTCCTCGTTTTTCCCCATTCCACCTGATGTATTGCTCATTGCCCTTTGTGTAGGTGCGGTGACCAGATCCTTCCGTTTTGCGGCTATATGCACCGTGGGTTCATTGCTGGGAGGCGCCTTGGGTTATGGTATTGGTGCTTTTGGTTTTGAGACCATAGGCGAGCCTATTGTGAAGGCGTACCATGGCGAAGCCGTGATGGATAAAATCAAGCTTTGGTATGATACCTATGGTTTCTGGGGGAATTTGTTAGCCGCAGTGACGCCTATTCCCTACAAGGTTTTCACTATTTCGTCAGGTGTCTTCAAGTTTTCTTTTGCCGAATTCATGCTGGCTTCCTGCATAGGCAGGTCACTCAGGTTTTTTGCGGTAGCTGCATTGATGTATGCCTTTGGCCCGCGGATCAAGAGTTTCATCGAAAAGTATTTTAATTGGTGTGCCTGGGGCTTCATGATCCTTCTTATTGGAGGTTTTGCACTTTTGAAATACTTGAAATAGGCCCGATCCGCCCAGAATTGTCGATTATAATCCAATTCAGGAAGGCCAGCCTTGGATTTGCATTAGCCTGAGCCATGGCCCTGGCAAGGGCGTCACTGTCTTGAACTTGAATATTCATCTTGTTTTGTATGAATCTAAATTACCGCTGCATGGGATCGTTCATGGCGTGAAGGAACCATTGAGTCGGTTTGGCGGAGTCAGTTGCTAGCGCTCATTGAGCGATTACCCTCCGGAACGCCTTTTGTGGTACGATTGGGGCATATTATTCAGGACATCGTATCACTGAACCGGAAATGGCAGCTAGACTACAGAAGCGTAAAATAAATCACACTGAGCGCAGTCATGCTGCAATTGTGGTTACAACTAATCCTGGACGCATTCTTCAGACACAAGCAGGACTCAAGAAAGCTGGCTGTGATCCCGTGAAGGTCATGCACATCTCTGATTACCTGGATACTGCGATGGCTGAAGCATTGAAAGGCTGAAGGTTTCGATTTTAAGTTTTGCTTATTTGGAGATGATTACGAAGATAGGAGACAATTCTTTGTTCACTGATGAAATTAGATTTTTCAGGCGCGAACTTCATTACGAAGCCAAGTGCGGGGAATTGGATGGAGGCATCCATCAGTTTCTTCAGGAGCGGGCAGGACTTTTGATACATCATCTTAATCCTGCATTTAAGGAGCCAATACACAAGACCGGCGATAAATCCTATTGTGATCACAACCAAGGTACGACCTCGGTCTATCCAGTTGAAGAGCTCCTCCACTGACACGGCACATATCGCGTTTCAATGTAATAAAACTCATTCATCAACAATAAGGCGGGATTTCATCAAAAATCCAAACTGTTTTAGTTCCTGCTTAGGTGTGACTTAGAAGCGTCAAAACTCTTTAAGCTTTTCACACGCTTATGAATTTGAGCATTCTACGCTCGATCCCTAGAGGTATTGAACCTGCTGATCAGATGGTGCAGCAGTTGTTTTCAGGGGGAATCTCATGAGTGATCTGGATTCGTTTACTTCAGGGTGGACAGGAAATTGCCCCCTCCCTTTCAACTTTTTCTCTCAAAGATGAAAAAAAGTTATATTTCTAAGGGCTTTTTAGGTTTCTACACCATTCTTGACTTGTCAGAGATTGACATTGTTGGTCGATGCTTTTTTATTAGTAGAAATGATGAAACAGTTTGCATGTATCCTTACCGTTTTTTCGGTTTTTGCCATAGCCTTGTCCACTGCCAACGGGGCAGTTCAATCGGGTCTAGTGAAGGCCGAGCGCGTTAATGTGCGCACGCAACCCAACATCCTCAGTGAGGTCGTCTCTCAGGTAAATACAGGTGACAATGTTCAGGTGCTCGAAACCATTATTCATGACAAGCCTATCCCCGGTAATCCACGGGAGTGGTATCGGATTGGTATACCCGAAGCTGCGGTGCTATGGGTGGCTGGCGATTATGTTGACCCCACTGGTCAGACAGTTACTGCGAGTCGATTGAATGTCCGGGCTGGTCCGAGTGAGTCTTACACAGTTGTGGCCAGGCTGAATCGTGGTGATAAGGTTGAACGCATCAAAGAATCTGGAGGCTGGATTTCCATCAAGCCTCCGGCAACCTCTTTTGCTTATGTGGCTACCAGTTTCATTGATCTGATTTCAGAGACAGAACAGCTGCCGGTCCTTGAACCGGAACTGACAACACCTGTTGAAGTGGAAACAGTCAGTGAGGGAATCAATGAAGAAACTCCTCTACTCATCATAGATAATCCCAACTCTGGTGAAAACAGGGTGTTGAGAAGCACTATTGAAGGAAACCGACCTGACAGCGACGAATTACCTGTCGTTCAGCCCGTAGAACAAAACACGCCCCCAACTCCCATTCAAACGGAAATTCCTCCAGAGGCGAATCCTGTCGAGAAGATCCAGCCAGAAGTCATCATCAGTCAACCAATCGACCACCCTGATGATAATCCTTCCTTGTCCGATAATCTTGAAAATACCAATGAACAGGCAGTTCTTGAAGACTCTGGGTTGAAGCCCCTTGAATCGATTGAACCGTCCAGCGGATCTGATGACCAAGTGCGCTTGCCATCTGAAATAATTGTTTCCGAAAACCCATCAGATGCACTGGATGCATTGAGAAGAATTGTCACAAGAGAGGGAATTGTGCGCCGCAGCAGGAGCATCCAATCACCCACTTATCACCGATTGGAGGATCCATTGACACACAAGACCATGAATTACCTTTATACTGGCAGATTGCACCTAAACACCGCTCCGAACCGAACCGATCTCAAACCCTATGAAGGCTATCGTATTCGAGTGACTGGGCAGGAGTCTGTTGACCTTCGTTGGCCCAAGATCCCTGTGATTGAGATTGAAGAGCTCAAAATCGCAGATTAACTGACGGCAATGGACAATTTAATCAACGGTCGTCGAATAGCAGCGACCATACATGATGAAACATCTGCTCGAGTCAGCTTGCTCAAAAAAAGGGGAGTAATCCCCAGGTTGATTTTTATACGTATTGGAGAAGACCCTGCCTCGCGCGTCTACGTGGGCATGAAAGAAAAAAAGAGCCAGGAGCTTGGGATCGACTCTCAGACACTGGTGCTTGGTGAGCAAACCACACAGGATCAACTGCTCGAAATTATTTCCCAGCACAACGCAGATCCATCCGTTCACGGTATTTTGGTTCAAGCTCCATTGCCCCGGCATATCGATGAAACGATTATCTACTCTGCAGTTTCCCCGTCCAAAGACGTAGATGGATTTCATCCGGTGAATGTAGGGAAGCTCATGCTCAACCAGTCCGGTGGGTTCATGCCCTGCACGCCTGCTGGTGTTCACGAACTTTTGATTCGTTCCGACATTTCGATGGAAGGTGCAGAAGTTGTCGTGCTTGGACGTGGCAATATCGTGGGGAAACCCATGGCAGCCATCCTCATCCAAAAAGCCAAAACTGCCAATGCCACTGTAACTGTTTGCCATTCCAGAACTCGAAACATCGCAGAGCACTGTCGACGTGCCGACATTATTGTGGCAGCAATAGGGATGCCTCAATTCCTAAAGGCTGACATGGTCAAAAAAGGTGTTGTGATCATGGATGTTGGAGTCAATCGCATACCTGACTCGACCAGTAAGTCCGGAACACGCTTGGTAGGAGATGTCGATTTCGACGCTATACAGCCCATGGCCAAAGCGATCACCCCCAATCCAGGTGGGGTCGGTCCAATGACGATCGCTATGTTGCTGAAGAACACGGTTCAAGCAGCTGAACAACCCGTCATGAATGGGTAACCAATTGAATTTTGTGCAAGGAATTGCTTCTTATTACCTGTTGAATCCTTCAGAATTATCAACTTGTTCTGACTGATAAGCACTCAGACTGATTCAGAAATTTTTATACTATGGAACCATCAAGAATATTACCGGATCTCCAGACTTCACTTCTTTGTGAAGACGTTAAACAGGAATCCAACGGAAACTTTATACTCATCGGTGTCATTGGGCTGGTGCGAGTTCCTCGCCTGCCTGTAACAGCCCTTAAATTGTGCGTTTTTAATCGCTGGACGGCGGGTTTTGGGCAATTTAACGAAGAGGTGCGGCTTCTCTCCCCCGACCAGACCACTCTCGTTCGCAAGAGTGCTGTCAAGTTTGCGCTGAAAGACGTGAATACTCATGCGACGAACGTTTCCTTGTTCGGGCAGGTTGAATTCAAAGAGGCTGGTATTCACTTCATCGAAGTTCTGGTGGATGAAGTAATGAAACTTCGTTATCCCCTTAACGTGGTTCTCGCTCCTCAGCAGAAACAACCCGGAGGAGGCGAACAACAACCTCCTGCACAGAATCAGCCACCGCAAGCCTGAATATTGTCAGGTCACGAATGTGGCTCTGATACCCTGTCTGCATGAGTTTTCCTTTTACATTTCGGGGAATTGCTGATTGGGCTGTTCGTCTGAAAACAGGCGTGTTCATCAATACCCTGTTGACAGGCTTTGTCGCTGCAGGTGTGGTTGGATGGTTCGTTTGGGTCAATTGGTTGCCTGTTTGGGAAACTGCTATCATGCAGTTCCCGGAAGGATCTATCATCGAAAAACAGGTTCTTTCGACGAATGCTCCAGTCAGCGAAAATCTGGCGAGTAATCACTTTCTTTCGATTTCGATAAGGACCGATACTCAGAAAGAAATCTCCTCTACCTCTGATTTACGCGTCATTCTGGATACTTCGGGTCTTCGTATTGGATCTCTTTTTGGTTATCTTCGACTGCCCTATCCAGCTGGATACATCATCGAATTAGACTCTGAGCAAGTGCATCCATGGTGGCTTTCACGGAGTTTCTTTTTGTATTTAGGCGCCTTTACTTTCTTTTGGATTGGATTCTCTCTCGCATGGAGGGTATTGGCTCTCATCTATACAACGCCTGTTTTCATTCTTACTTACCTTTCTGGAAGACGACCTACTTTCGGGATTGTTTTTCGGTTAAATCTGTTATCCCTGATGCCTCCGGCGCTTTTCATGATAGTTGCCGTCATTCTTCATGGTCTGGAGCAGCTCAATCTTCAGGAATTTCTGGTTGCGAATGCTATTCATTTTCCAATGGGTTGGGTGATTGTTGTTTTGTCTGCGCGCCATCTAGAAATCTCCTCACTCTCTACTCAAGACCTTGCAAAATCTAAACAGGTTGGCCCCAACCCTTTTGACATAACAAAGCCAACTTCCAAGGAACGCAAAGCACGAAATCCATTCAGCTCATCTGATCACTGAGTAAAAATTGTTCACATCCAAAAAACTGGTTCAATTGCATCAGTGTTTTCCCAAGTTTTTGAAGGTCACTCTTTTGATGGCTAGAACTGATTGCAACCCGGAAAATTAAGTTGTTCAGACCTCCTGGGTATCGAATGAATGAGGGGTAGATCCCTGATTCCACGACCAAATCCTTTAATGCCTGGATTGATTCCTCAGTCAGAGTTTCCCCAAGTCTGAAGCTGAAAACAGGTGACATTAAACCTGTCTTTTTCAGGAGCCCTAAACTTGAAAGTATGTCTGACATCAAATCGATACGATGACTCAGTTGCGAACTTAGCTCTGGCTTTGTAGACAACCATTCGATGCTTTTGATGGCTGCATGCGCCAAGTGCATGGGGAATGGTGTATGACCAGCCCAGGTTGCTCCTTGATTACGAATGCTATTTGTAACTTTCAGGGGTCCCGCAATGGCTCCTCCGTGGCATCCAACTGTTTTGGCCAAAGAAAGCGTTTTAATGACGGTTCTCGCATCTCCGGATGATGTATCTCCCTCGTTCCAGAAATTATATCCAAGCACACCGAAACCATGTGCGTCGTCGATGATAAAGGAAACTGCAACTGGCAACATTCTCCGGAATGCATTCAAGGGCATGATGCTTCCATCCAGACCAAACATGCTTTCACTGAGAAGGAACCAATGTTGATTATCAGGTAATCCAGATGAAATCTCTGCGGCTGAGTTTACATCGCAATGTCGGTAATTCCGAACAGGGAGCCCAGATAATTTTGCTGCATCTCTCAGACTCGGATGGCACTTTTCATCGATCAATAGTCCATCAGCGGCCTCACTCAGATAAGAACTCAGCGAAAGATTTGCTAAATAACCTGCCCCTGTAAGTAGGCTGTCCTCCGTTCCGTTGAGTGCAGTCAACTGCTTTTCAAGTTGCAGGTAAATGGAGCGGTCACCGGTTGTGGTTCTGGACGCACTGGATGATAAACTGGGTTCATTCCTCAATGATTCAACTGCTGATAATCGAATTTCAGCTTTATGACTAAGCCTCAAATAATCGCACCCACCAAAATACAGCAGCTTCTTGCCTTCAATGGCAACATGTCTTTCATCGATTGTTTCTGGTGTTGGGCTGTTCATCTGACTCTCCGCAAATCATAACAACCAAATCCTTCGAATCACAGACCAGAAAATCAGGGGGCAATGCATGGGGATTTCATGTTTTTTTTCACGAGTAATTGTTCGCGATCAGAGGCATTCCACGATGTAAGTGCTGCCTAATGGTGTCGGTTGCCATCATCGTACTGAAATGCTGGACAGAACAAACTGCAAGGATCATTTTCCCGTCTTTGAATACAATACATGTCATGATTCTTTTTTACCGAGTGGGCTCTTGTTGACGATCCAAGGTTGGTGACCTAGCTTGGCATCATGTTTCATCTGGAAGCACCTTTTCCTCCTGCTGGAGATCAACCCGAAGCGATACGCCAACTGACTCTTGGAGTTCAGGATTCTAAAGCGCATCAGGTTCTTTTGGGTGTGACTGGTTCAGGGAAAACATTCACTATCGCCAACGTCATTGATGAGATTCAGCGACCGACTCTGATTATCTCTCACAATAAAACATTAGCAGCTCAGCTTTATGCTGAATTCAAGACATTCTTTCCCAAGAATGCAGTTGAGTATTTCGTAAGTTACTTTGATTACTACCAACCGGAAGCCTATTTACCTCAAACCGATACGTTCATTGAGAAGGATTCAAGTATCAACGACGAAATTGAACGGCTCAGACTATCAACCACCAGTTCCTTGGTATCAAGGCGTGATGTCATTGTGGTAGCAAGTGTTTCTTGTATTTACGGATTGGGCAGCAAGGAAGACTACGAAGCGATGATGATTCCTTTAAAGGTTGGTGAATCGATCTCGAGGGATCAGTTCCTCCATCGTCTGGTTGATCTTCAATATGAACGTAATGATGTCGCACTTATTCCTGGTAAATTCAGAGTAAGGGGTGACACGGTTGAAATCACACCTGCTTATATCGAAGAAGGAATTAGACTGGAATTTTTCGGAGATGAGGTAGATCAGATTAGCAGATTTGACCCTTTGACGGGCAATCGCATTGAATCTCTGGAATACGTGACTTTTTATCCAAGCAAACAATTTGTGACTCCTCGAGCGAAAATGAAAAAAGCCATCCTTTCAATTCGGGAAGAGTTATCCGATCGAATTGCTGAATTTGAAAAGGAAGGTAAGCTCCTGGAAGCTCAACGCATCAAAATGCGAACGGAATATGATTTGGAGATGATGGAAGAGATGGGGTTCTGCTCAGGAATTGAAAATTATTCTCGCCATATTTCAGGCAGACCTCCTGGGTCAAAACCTTATACACTGTTGGACTTTTTTCCAGATGATTACCTTTTGGTCATCGATGAATCCCACGCTACTGTTCCGCAGGTGGGAGGGATGTATGCTGGCGATCGTTCAAGAAAAACAGTGCTCGTGGAGCATGGTTTCAGATTGCCAAGTGCTTTGGATAACAGGCCACTTGGATTCGAGGAGTTTCAGTCACATCAAGCGCAGACCATCTATGTAAGCGCTACGCCAGCTCATCGCGAACTGGAATGGGCAAAGAATCAAGTGGTTGAGCAGATTGTTCGGCCAACAGGCCTTATCGATCCAGAAATCATCGTGCGTCCGCTCAAGGGGCAAATCGACGATTTGATTGAAGAAGCACGCAAGCGAGTTGAACTTAAAGAACGTGTTCTGGTAACCACACTTACCAAAAGAACTGCTGAGGAATTGACGGATTACCTCAGTGAAATTGGTATTGAGGTGCGTTATCTTCACAGTGAGATAGATGCGATTGAGCGAGTAGAGATCTTGAGGGGATTGCGACAGGGAGAATTTGATGTATTGGTTGGGATTAATTTATTGAGGGAAGGGCTCGATTTACCCGAGGTTTCCATGGTCGCTATTCTTGATGCGGATAAAGAAGGCTACTTGCGCTCAACCACTAGTCTTGTGCAGACGGCTGGTCGAGCTGCTCGGCATCTCAATGGTAAAGTGTATCTTTATGCCGATGTCATGACTCGCAGTATCAAGGCATTCCTTGCCATTTCGCAATATCGCCGCGAGAAGCAATGTGAACACAATAAGAAACATGGTATCACTCCGCGCAGTGTCAGCCGTGCAGTGGAAGACGGCTTGGTATACCGCATGCAAGGAAAGAAACAGGCTAATCAAATTCTTAACGAAACGGCCGAGAATCTAGATGTGACCGAAACTATCAATGAACTGGAGGTTGAAATGCAAGAAGCCTCCGTCAATCTTGAGTTTGAAAAAGCGGCTCTATTGCGGGATCAAGTGAGAGAATTGAAGCGAAGTGTGGGGATAGAAGTTCCTGCGACCAGTTCAACGACTCCCACCAAAGTCAGTTATCGTACGAAGAAAAAGAAATCACGGCGAACAGTGCAGCTGAAGAGATCTACCAAGCGCAGTAGCACTTGAATTGGACAGCTGAATAGAGAGGAAAGCAGTTTTTCCGCAGGTAATTTGAATCGTGCTGCACGGGTTCTCCATGGTTCCATCCAAGCCCGACCTGCTATTGCTCATGTCATAGGGGTTGTTGGCTAGCGTTGTTGAATCATGCCAAAATATCATGAACGATGTTTCCATGAACATCAGTCAGGCGATAATACCTGCCTTGAAACCTGTAAGTCAATCGCTCGTGATCGATGCCCAATTGATGCAAGAGAGTGGCTTGCAAATCATGGACATGAACCGGTTTTTCGACTGCATTCATGGCCAACTCATCGGATGCCCCATAAGAAATACCGGGTTTGATGCCTCCACCAGCCATCCAAACCGTAAATGCATATGGATGATGATCTCGCCCCCATCTTGGGCGGTTATTGATATCCCCTTGAATGAAAGGGGTTCTGCCAAATTCTCCACCCCATACCACAAGCGTGTCATCCAATAATCCTCGTTGTTTGAGGTCCATGATCAAACCTGCGCTGGGCTGATCGGTATCTTTGCACTGAGTGTAAAGTTCAGTTGTGATACTGTTATGCTGATCCCAGCCTGCGTGCATGACCTGGACATATCGAGTGCCCCTCTCAATCAGCCGACGGGCCATCAGGCAGTTGTAGGCAAAGGTTCCTTGCTCTTTGACTTGAGGTCCATAGAGATCCAAAACATGGTCCGGTTCTTTACTCAGGTCAGTGAGATCAGGTACGCCTGTTTGCATTCTGTAGGCCATTTCATATTGAGCAATCCGAGTCTCAATTTCAGGATCGTGGACTTGTTCATGCTTGAGGCGGTTCACTTTTCCAATATCATCAAGTAAACCTCGCTTCAACATGGCATTCATCCCCTCGGGATTTTCCACATAGAGAACGGGGCTGCCGCCACCGCGAAACTTTACCCCCTGATAACGCGATGGCAGGAATCCTGATCCCCAGTAAAAATCATAGAAAATCTGACCACAAGTGGTTCCTTTGCTGACAGAGGTCATGACCACAAACCCAGGTAAGTTATCGCTCTCCACTCCCAAGCCGTAAGTCATCCAGGCCCCCAAGGTAGGGCGGCCGGGGATTTCTGCTCCGCTCAGAAAAAAGGAAATGGCTGGTGCGTGATTGACAGCGTCTGTGTGCATGCTTTTTACAAAGCACAAGTCATCTGCCATTTTTGCAATGTGCGGCAGAAGATCACTGACCCAAGCACCGCTTTGTCCTCGCTGTTGAAAGGGTTCCACCGGAGAAAGCATCAGCTTTCCGCTGGGATCTCCCGTCATGGTGCTGAATCGTTTTCCTTTGAAATAAGATTCTGGAACCGGCTTTCCATGCATGGGTTTGATGCCCGGTTTATGATCAAACAAGTCAACATGCGTAGGAGCACCATTCTGAAAGAGGTATATGATCCTTTTTGCCTTGGAGGCATAGTGTGGAAGTTCAGGCAAACCGGGCATACCCACCGTGGAGTTTGTCTTGAGAGAGGAGCCCAGAAGCCCCTCACGATTTAACAGAGAAGCAAGAGCAGCTGTTCCGATACCTGTGGCGTTGCGTCCAAAGAAATGCCGGCGATTGAGCCGTAATCTGGGATCCAGGATTGGGTGAAAGTCAGGATTGGGTTTCATGCGTTGGTTTTACTCTCGGGTCAAAGTTTCATCCATGTTCAAAATACCCAGGCTGACCGTGGCCCAGGTGGCTAATTGCATGCGATTCAAACCCGCAGGTATGTCGGATTCTCCGTGGCTCAGCCAGGCATCGATAGCCTCTCTATCACTTGAAAAATAAGAGCGCGCCCGGTCTGCGCTTTGTATCCAGATTGATCTTTCCTGATCAGAGGGGGGGCGTGCCAGAGTGAGTAGATAGATCCTTTCTAGGATTTCATGGTCTTGCAGCTCATCAGACATTGCTTGAATTGAAAGTCCACGAGCAGCTTCAACAAACGTCGTGTCATTGAGTGTGGCAAGGGCATGGAGGGGGCTGTTGGTGCGTTTGGCGTCCACATTGCAGGTTTGCCGCGAGGCGGTATCAAATAAAAGGGTTGGTGCAATGATGCGTCTCCAGAAAGTGTATAAACTGCGGCGAAACAGCTTTTTTCCATGATCCTGAGTGTATTTCTTGTTTCCAAAAGTTGCGTCCTCCCAGACTCCGTCGGGTTGGTAACCATTCACTGGGGCCCCCCCCAGCGATGGATCTAGCAGGCCTGCTGCTGCCAGGGCTTGGTCTCGAATCATCCATGATGGAAGTCGGAATCTTGGAGCGCGTGCATATAAACGGTTTTCTGGATCTGCTTCAATCAGCTTGGGAGTTGCAACTGAACTGCGTTGGTAGGTCTGGCTTGATAAGATGATCTTGATGAGTTTTTTCACATCCCAACCTGAATCCATGAATTCGGCGGATAGCCAATCCAGCAATTCCAGATGTTTGGGGAACTCACCCTGGACTCCAAAATCCTCCGGAGTCTTGACCAGTCCCATGCCAAAGAACTGCTGCCAGAATCGGTTTACGGTCACGCGCGCAGTCAAAGGGTGGTCTCTTCGCATCAGCCACTCTGCAAGATTCAACCTGTTTGGAGGATTTTGAAAGTTTTCCAGAGGAGGTAATGAAGCGGGAACGGCGGCAAGAACAGTGTCTCTTTTCTGATTGTAAAGACCGCGCTCGAGCATGGGAGTTTGGCGGCGTTTACTGATTTCCTCCATGACCATTACTTTTGGAATAGAGCGTTTGATCTTGTTTAGTCGATCTTTTGCCTTGATCCATTGGTCGCGGGCCTTGGCAAGCTCAGGAACAGAAGTAACGAAGGCATCCATCACGGTTTTTTTCTGCTTATCTGTTCGTTTTTGATCTGGGGTTTTGAGTGCCAGTTGAAGTGCCTTCAATGATTCTTTTTCAGCCTCTTTCCCGGTCTTGATTAGCGCATTGATTTGGCTAAGTTGGATGGGCTCCCATGCTTCCATTTCCTGAATGTGCTTATCCTTAAACTGATAGAATTCAGATTGAGTTCTTTGAATTATCACCTCTGCGTGATCAATGGCTATGGATTGATCCAGTGAAGGTGTTGAAAGTATTGGGGGTGTCTGAGGATCGCCACCTCCGCCTGTGACTGGGGTTTGATTGAAAAAATCAAACAACTGATAATATTCTTTTCGAGTATAGGGGTCATACTTGTGATCGTGGCAGCGGGCACAAGTGAGCGTTGCTCCCAGCCAGACAGTGCCCATGGTCTCGGTCATGTCCATGACATAGTCCACACGGTTTTCCTCGGCGATGCGTCCTCCTTCGCCATTGATCATGTGATTGCGACAAAAACCGGTCGCCAGTTTTTGCTCATGAGTTGCGTTTGGCAGAAGGTCGCCTGCCAACTGCCAGGTGGTAAAGGTGTCCCAGGGTAGATTATTGTTAAAAGATTCTACGACCCAGTCACGCCATGGCCACATGGTTCTTTCCCGATCTCCTTGATAACCATTGGAGTCAGCATCCCTTGCTGCGTCGAGCCAATTCCACGCCATGCGCTCGCCGTAAGCAGGGGATGCAAGATACCTGTCGATGGCCTTTTCGAACCAGGTGTGCGTGGTGTCACTGAGGATTTCGTTCAATTCCTCCAGAGTAGGGGGAAGGCCGGTCAAATCAAGGGCCAGCCGTCGGATTAATGTTCTCCGGTCTGCTTTTGGCTGGGCGATTAAACCTGCTTTCTCAAGAGCGTTTTCAACAAACGCATCAATGGATTGCTTTCCAGGCTTCGGAGGTGATGGCCTTTCAATGGGGTTTAGAGACCAATGCTTACCCCACTTCGCTCCTTCGGTAACCCATTGTTCCAGCAGTTTGATCTGAGCCTTCTTCAAGGGGCGTCCCAGTTTGTGTGGAGGCATCAGGTCATCTTCATCCTCTGTCGTAAGCCTGCGGATTAATTCACTGTTCAATGGATCACCTGGACTGATTACAGCCATTTCGTTTTCCGCATGCTTTTTGGCACTTTCCTCAATATCTAGTCTTAAATTTCCCTTGCGAGCCTTTGGATCGGGGCCATGACATTGAAAGCATGCATCCGATAACAACGGCAGGATTTCTCGGGAAAAATCAATGGTTTGGTTTTCATTTGCCTGAATCAGTGATCCTGAAATGAAAAGTAGCAGGCAAAGAATATGAGTTTTCAAAGACAGATCCCAATGGGCCGCTTTGAATCGGCAGAGAATGGACTTCATGTCATTCAATTGAAAATTTTGATGAATCGTCGGAGTAATAAATCCATACTAAGGAATATGCGATTTTGCTGCAAGTGGCGATTCTTTCATCCCATGACTCATAGTTTTCCGGGGCGAAATAAAAAAAACTGAGCAGGAGAGACTTCTGTGTTTGGTGGCAGCTAGGAACCACGCGAAAAATACTTAATCAGCAGTGATGGCCAGCATGAAAGGGGAACTGTCTTTCATGCTGGATGCGTAATCAATAGCTTTGATGACTTTTTCCGGATGCGGGTTGTTCCAGGTTTTCTTGAATAATCGCAGCTGCATGGAGGACTCCTTGCTTGCTGCATTTTCACCTTCCCAGGCGGCCTGTGATCCGCTGAGTGAGGGAGCATCAGGAGCGGTCCACCAATCAGCGACATCTTTACCGTAATGCACTCGAATCACATTTTCCGTTCCGTCGCTATAGTAAATGGTCCATTTGGCAATGGTTTGCCCTTCATCGGAAGGCCATCCCGCACCATGCAGGAAGTGCAAACGTTCAGCTTTCCTGCCGATAATGATATTGGTGACTTTCTGTGGATAATCAATCGAGGAAATAGTCTGGATCTGCTGCCCGTTTAAATGGATCAAACCACGCGCATCAAAAGTGACTCCGGCCAAATCGACTGTCCCTTTTGGAAAGGATGCCAGGTCGTTGCCTTCCTGAACTTCGAAGTGGAAGTTGTCATCCAGGGCTGCGTTGTAGTATGCATCCAGAGGAATGCATTGATCTGGAGTGTGATCGGCCCTGGTAGGGATAGGTTTCCTTGGTCCTGCTGGCTTTTTAGGGCTGCTGTGTCCAGGGGCTTCGTTCCTGCCTTCCTTAATGTTTTCCATGAATAACCATTGAGGGTTCTTGAGCAGGGTTTGTTTTCTTTTGTCAGGCTTCATGTCCAGAGGAGTCATGGCTCTGGACATGAGTGTCTGGATTCCCTCAGGATTTCTGAGGTAATTTTCAGCCAGCGAATTCCCGATTATTTTTATCAATGAAGAGAAGCCACCTGTATGATGCAGGATGCCGAACTCTGACGTGTTATCGTGTTGTTTGGCATAAGTCATGATGCCACCAACATCCGTTGCAATGGCCTCGTAATCCTCAATGATGTCTTCCAAAAGGGGGACCACTCTTGGGCGAGGAAATGCTATGTTCCCGGGTAGGAGGCCATAGACTTTCCCGCTTGCTGGATCCTGATTCACCGCTGCCAGTAGAGGTGAAAAGGGAATCGATGCAAGGGCGTTTCTGATGGCTGCCTCATCAGTCTGGTCGATGTTTTTAACCGCCGACTGGGCTTTTTTCAAATAAGCGTGCATATCCCGATGTGCTAATGCCTCCATACTGGACAATCCATGAATGGCGGTAGGCAAGGTTTCGCTCAGTTTGATGAACGAGATGGAGTGGGATCCCTCAGGTACAATGTTCAACAAAGCCCTCGCACTTCCCGGCATTCTGGAGCCAGATTGCCACTCAAAATTTTCCAGCCATTCCTGACTGCCACTGTCCTGATGGTAAACGAGATGATTGTCAATTTTGCGCGCAAGATAGACTTTTCGATGAATGAGCTCGTGTTGATTGAATCCAAATAAACCGCTCTTGGTAAGCCATGCATTTTCCCAGGTTAATTCACTTACATCGCCCTCTTTTTTCTGAGTATTCACTCGGTAAATTTGATCGATCCATCCATCCCGTTGATAAGGTTCCAGCATTTCAAAGGCTTGCTTGCGGCTATTTTCAAGAATAAATTTCTGTTGAGTCAAGTGTTGAGCAAGTAGATCAGGTCCACTATCAGGTGCGATGAACACTTTTCGATAGGCGGGTTGATATTGTTCCTTTTTCCAATCGGTAAAAAATGACTTCAACGAATCATAGTTTCTGGGGTGAGGCATGTCTTTCACTTTTGCTACCACCTTCAGAGTCCAATCAGATTGCGACTCCATGGGTTGTAAAATGACCTGATCGGTATGTGCCTTCTGTAATTGGTTCAGCCATGTTGTTCTCAAATTCCTGGATTCCAATAGGCGTCGCAACTTTTTCAATGTCTGCGTGATCCAAACGAATGGAATCTTCTTGGGAGTTTGCCCTTCCGCGGACCACTGGTTTGCTTGGGTAGGGAACCTTTCGAGTGCTGATTCAAGTTCCTTGAGAGGGATTGGACGCGTCATTTTATGCGGGTCATGTGGGCCTGCATGTAACATGAATGTCAGTCCGGGTGTTAGTGAGTTGCCTCGAATACCCAAAGTAAAACCTTCAAAGGATTCAGTAGCTGAAGCAATACTTTCAAAGGTAGTTTGATACGCTGCAGTGACCACGCACTCGGCATAATTCAGTAATTCCTCCATGCCACTGACAGGCAACTGCATTTGGATCTGGGCGTCGATGGCCTCACGTTCATTCGCCGATATTTGCTTGAGCAGGGCCTCTTTTTGCTGACTTAAAAGAGAGATAGGAAGATATTTGAACAAGCCAATTTGACCAAGCAAAGGCTTTGCCAGGCCAGGATGTACAGAAATAAAAATATCCAGATCTTTTGCCTTCTGAATGACATCTGACATGTGTGGATCTTCGGATAACCTTGAATAACCCTCTTTGTCTCTCAGAAGCAATAACAAGGAAGGTTCGCCTGAAATGTAAAGGCGTCCGTTGCTCGTCAAGCCGAAGCAATTTTTCAGAGGACCTATTTCTACCTCTGTTTTGAGCATGTCACAACCGCCAATGGATACTGTTTCTGCTTGAAGAGGACCTTCAACATGACTTGCAAGTGACATGAAAGTTCCCGCATCGGATAGGCCGAGACTGAGGATGAAAAATCTGGAAGGATCTCCTGGATAGACGGAAAGGGTGATGTCTCCTCTCAAATCCAGACCTGTCTGTTTTTCCAGCTCTTCGGGATCCAATGCTTTTCCGTTATTGAACATTCCAAGGACACTCAGCAAAGGGTGTTCTTGTTTCACTAATACCCTAAAAGGTGCTGGGATAAATGCATCTGGAAGAGTGTCCTTGGTAAATGTCTCGGCTTGAAACAACAGATCGAGCGGATTCTTGATCTTTGCATGCACGATGGCATTGCTTGGCAGCGCATCTTCCGGTTTCGGCGATTTAACATGCTGATGCTCCTGTGACCATGCGCCTGTGCAGGACAAAAGGACCAAACAATTTAGACTCACCCAACGGATATTGACGAAGTGTTGCAAGGAATTATTGAATAGCATAACGAGTTGTTACTTATACCTTGAACTACACCGAGATGTTATGAATTGTTTCAGATTATAATGGCCGACTTCCAAATCATATTGAAATCCATTTTCAAAACTTGAGTTCTATACAAGCTAGCCTTGAGATTTCGTAGTAAATTCTTCCTTTCTGGAAATCAACAAATTGCTATAAAAAGGCGAGTGGCAATAAAAAAAGGAACCTGACGAATCAGGTTCCTTCACAAAATAAATGGCTTGAGAGGGGAAATTATCTCCCCAGAGACTTATTCATCATATTTCCCAAGGCTACGAATCCAGATGTTTCTGAATCGCATGGGGTTGCCATGGTCCTGCAAGTGAATGGCGCCATGAGGTGGGTGTTGTTTATTGTAGGTTCCAACTTGACGATGGAGGCTGGGGCCTGAGTATTCCTTTTTGTGGTGCAAGAGAACGCCATTGTGTATGACGGTGACATTTGCTTTCTTGACCAGTTTTCCATCTTCCCATCGTGCGGTTTCAAAAATAATGTCATAGCTCTGCCAGGCTCCAGGAACCTTGCTGGCATTTACCAATGGGGGTAGCTGACCATACATCGCACCTGCCTGTCCGTCCGCGTAGGTCGGGTTGTTGAATGAATCCAGGACTTGCACTTCGTACATGCCGTAAATAATAACACCACTGTTGCCCCGGCCCTGACTGTTGCCTTCAACTACATGGGGGGTGGCGAATTCAACGTGCAACTGGAAATCTCCAAAGTGATCCTTGGTCTGGATCGATCCTGATTCAGGAGCTACTTCCATGTAACCATTCTCGACTTTCCAACCGGCTGGCTTGTTGCCTGTTTTCCATTTGGAAAGATCGTGTCCGTCGAAAAGTATGACGGCATCGGATGGGGCTGGAGCCGAGTGGCTGAACGTGGTTCCTGGAGTGACGACTTTAGGAGCAGGACGGTTGGCGTCATGCACGCGCCATTTCTGCCCGGGAATTTCAGGTGTATCCGTATAACCGACCGGGGAGTCTGCTGCTTGTGCAACGGACAAACCTGCCACCGCGATCATCACATTGAGAATAGAATGCTTCATAAGTTTCATGCTGTAAGTGAAGACGATTTTCTGTCAGCTAATCGAGATAAACGCAAGCGGAAACCGCATATCACCTTTTCTATCTAAAAAGTGAAAATCACTAGCCAAGGTCATTTCGCTTCAGCTCAGGCATGATCATGGTGTGATTTGTCCTCTGATTTCTCCCCCTCCATTGCCAGTGGTATGGATGTTAATGTATGCCTCTCCCGAAATGATGGCTTGAGCTGCTGCATCCGTCACCTCCATCCCCCCCATGAAGGTGCCGGAACGGGAAGTTTCCGACTGGTGCAGGTCTGTTCCGCTCAGAGCAATCAGCACGCCGGAGTTAGTGCCTTTGGCTGCGGGTCCATGGATGTGAGCCGCAGTGAAGTCCGATTGCAAACCTTCATAGATCACATTGACCGTCAGGAAATTTCCATCAAGCGAAACGGAACCCGATCCATGTGCTTCGGTTGTCACGGCTGGAACCTCCTGCCCCCCCCTTAAGAATACCGTGAAAGTCTGTCCCCCTGAGCCGTCACCTACGCGATAAAACATCGTCGGACCGTCCGCACTTGTTTGATAGGGGCTGGTAGCATTCTCCACCGTAAAATATGGGCCCAGAGGACTTCTGGATGATTCCAGA
>MDTB01027864.1_pt1 | contig 68516 bp, 69 predicted proteins | sample 811161 | NCBI WGS metagenome assembly MDTB01 (sample SAMN05326650, study PRJNA326480) | marine metagenome | isolation source: seawater | place: Mediterranean Sea | collected 2009
GTTTTTGCTACAGGATTAGTTACATCATTTGCACCTATTACAAAAGCTACATCTGCATTTGCAAAATCATTATTTATTTCCTCTAACTCGAATACTTCATCATAAGGGACGTTAGCTTCTGCTAATAGCACATTCATATGCCCTGGCATTCTTCCTGCAACTGGATGAATTGCATAAGAAACTTTTATATCATTTTTCTTTAAAGTATCCACCATCTCTCTAAGAGCGTGCTGAGCTTGAGCAACAGCCATACCATAGCCTGGAACTATTATTACTGATGAAGCATTTTTCATTAAGAATGCTGCATCATCAGCGTTACCACTTTTAACTGGTTTTTGCTCTTTCGATTTATTTTTTGAAACTTGATCAGTTCCTCCAAAGCCTCCTAAAATAACATTAAAAAATGATCTATTCATTCCTTTACACATAATGTATGAAAGAATTGCCCCTGAAGATCCAACCAAAGCACCAGTTATAATTAAAGCAGTATTTTCAAGTGTAAATCCAATTCCTGCAGCAGCCCAGCCAGAGTAAGAGTTAAGCATTGAGATTACAACTGGCATATCTGCACCACCAATAGGAATAATGATTAAAAAACCTATTAAAAACGAAACGCCAACTAATATCCAAAATAAACTAGAGGACTGAGTTGTACATAAGAAATAGGTTAAAATTATAATAGAAATTAAAATTATTGCGTTTACAAAATGCTGACCTTTGAAAGTTATTGGTGCCCCTGACATTATTCCTTGAAGTTTTAAAAATGCTATAACTGAACCTGAGAAAGTGATTGCCCCTACTGAAGCTCCAATTGACATTTCAATTAAACTTGCAAGTTTGATATTGCCTGGTGATCCCAAATTAAATGCACCTGGATTCAAAAACGCAGAAATTGCAACAAACACTGCCGCTAAACCAACAAGACTATGAAAGCCTGCAACTAACTCTGGCATAGCTGTCATGGGAATTTTATATGCTATATACGCCCCAATACTTCCCCCTAATAATAAAAATACAATCACATATAAAAAACCTGAGGAAAAATTTCCCAAAGATAAAAAAGTAACAACTATTGCTATTACCATTCCAACAATTCCAAAAAAATTACCTTGTCTTGATGTTTCTGGAGATGATAATCCTCTTAATGCTAATATAAATAAAACTCCTGATATTAAGTAAAAAATTGCAGATAAATTAGCTGACATAATTAAATATTATTTGTTCTTCTTTTTTTTTTTGTACATTGCTAACATTCTCTGGGTAACTAAAAAGCCACCAAAAATATTTATTGATGCCAAAATAATTGCAAAAAATCCGAAAAGACTTGAAGAGGTAAAAACCTCACTCTCAATGTTTGCAAGAGCTGCTATAATAGCACCTACAATTATAACAGAAGATATAGCATTAGTAACTGACATTAAAGGTGTATGTAGTGATGGAGTAACACTCCACACAACGTAATAACCAACAAAAATAGATAATATAAAAATACTGAGTCTAAATATAAAAGGGTCTATTTCCATAATTATTTAATTAATGTTTTTTCTATTATCTCGTCCTCTAAATTAATATTAATTTTTTTATTTTCTTTATCATATAAATTAATGACAAAATTAAATACATTTTTTGCATATAGGTTTGACGCAGAGACAGGTAATTTATTTAAAATATTCGTTTCCCCAATTACTCTCACACCTTTTCTTTCTACAATTTCGTCAACTTTTGTAATATCAGTATTTCCTCCTTGAATCGCTGCTAAATCGTAGATTATAGATCCTGACTGCATATTATTGATCATTTCATTTTTAATAATTATAGGAGCTTTTTTGCCAGGAATTAATGCTGTACAGATTATTATATCTATTTTTTTTAGTGTTTCAGCTAATAGCTCTTCTTGTTTTTTTTTAAATTCATCAGTAGTCTCTTTTGCATAACCCCCTTCTGTCTCAAGATTTTCAGATCCTTCTACCGTTAAAAATTTACCTCCTAAACTTTCCACTTGTTCTTTAGACGCCATTCTTACATCTGTAGCAAAAACAACCGCTCCCATCCTTTTAGCTGTAGCAATTGCTTGTAAGCCTGCTACTCCAGCTCCAACAACTAAAACTTTCGCTGCAGGAATGGTACCTGCCGCTGTCATCATCATAGGAATAGCTTTCCTAAAATTTGCAAATGCTTCAACTACAGCTTTATATCCAGCCAAGTTTGCCTGAGAAGACAATACATCCATTGATTGAGCTCTAGTTATTCTGGGTAATAGTTCTAATGAAAAATTTTTAACATTTTTTTTTATAAGATTATCGATTTTGTCTTTGTTAGAATAGGGATTTAAAATTCCAATTAAATTCTGATTTTCTTTAATACTAGAAAGTTTATCATCAGATGGCAAGCCTAGTTGAATAATTAAATCAGCACTACCAATAATTTTTTCATCGTTATCGGCTAATGTCGCACCAACATTTTTATAATCATCATCACTAAAACCCAAGTGTTCTCCGTATCCCTTGCTTAGTGAAACTTCAAAGCCGTTAGATATATATTTTTTTGTAATTTCCGGAGTTATAGCAACTCTTTTTTCAATATGTTTATTTTCTAAAATAGAAGCTATTTTCATATTAAATCCTACAACAAGAATATGGCCATTAAAACCAAAACTACTGTCACACCGATAGTTCCCCACAGAACAAACTTGGTAAATTTATTCCAAGTATTTTTATGGTCATTGCTATCCATAAAAATTATTTTTGTCTTGCTTTAAATTTTGGATTAGTTTTGTTAATTATGTAAACTCTTCCTCTTCTCCTCACCATTTTGGAGTTAAGGTCTCTTTTTTTTATTGATTTAAGCGAACTTTTAATTTTCATAAAATTTAATCTTTAATAAACGAAGAAATATAATCTTTCAAATTTATTTTTCCAAACCGTCTAAATACCTTATTTTTTAATGAAATTTTTGTTAAAGCTGAGGCATATCTCTCTCCAGGCCTTCTATTCAAATAAACAATTGGCCTCTTAAACATTTTGGCAACATTTTTTATAGAATACGATTTTTTATGAGAGATGGAGTAATATGAACACTTGCTTTTTTTCCATGCTTCATAACAAACATTTACTGTATCATTTATATGAGTAAATCTCCTAGTTTGAGTGCCCGGCATAACAACAGGTAATGGTTCTTTATTTTCAAATTTATCTTCAAATATGCCTATCACTGTAGCCATTTCACCTTTTTTAATATGTCTTGGACCATAAACATTATAAAAAAAAATAACTTCGTACTTAAATCCAAACCATCTTTTTAAGTTTTCTAACAATTCTAAATTTTTTGATTTTGTAAATGCGTATGGAGACAAATTTTTATCATTTCCATTATTTCCTAATGTAGCAGAAGTTGCTGAGTAAATAAGTTTAATATTATTTTCTAAACAAAATTTAAAAACTGCATTTGAACCTATTGAATTAGATTTATAACATTCATCAAACTTTTTAAAACTTTGATATATTCTAGCAAACTCTCCAAAATGAAATACTGAGTGTATTTTCTTTTTATATTTTAAAAGTTTTTTTTCAATTTCAAGCGTATCCCCCTTGATATAATTTACTCTTTTATTCACTATATGATTCATTTTAGAACCGGTAGAATAATTATCAAAACTAATGATTTTTTTATTTGTTTTTTTTAACAGTAAATCTATTAAATTTGTTCCAACAAACCCAACTCCTCCAGTAACAATTATAAGATTTTTCATTTCAGAATAATTTTATGCCTGGCAATGACCTACTCTTCCATATCTTAAGATAAAGTACCATTGGCGCAGAAAGGCTTGACTTCCGAGTTCGGAATGGGATCGGGTATGACCCTTTCGCAATAATCACCAGGCAAGGTATTTATAGTAACTTTTTAATAAAACGCAATTAAATATTTTGATAATTTGATATATTAGTGACATAAATTTTATCATATTTTGAATATAAAAATTAACAATCTATTTATTTAAGATTTAAGAAGTAAAATGAGTAAAATCAAAACAGCGTTTGTTACTTTTTTTCCTATAAAACCAGACACGATGGGATCCTCAGCTGTTGTTAACAGTAGGTTCTTAAACTGGCCTTATAAAAAAAAAATTTTTCAGTTATCACATATAAAAAAATTAGACAATAAGGTAATTGAAACAATCTTTATTAAAAAAGAAAGCCCAATTAATAAGATACTAAGCTTGCCAGAAATTATTTTCAGAATTAACCGATATTTTAAAAAAACAAAAAAAAAAATTTTAATTGTTGAGGGAGCAAGTTGGATATTTTATAGCTTTATTGTTATTTTTTTTTTTAAAATAATTTCATCTAAAGTAAAGATAATATATATTTCCCATTCAATAGAGTCTGAAATTAGAAAAAAATATTCAAATAACTTTATTTTTTATATTACAAAATTTCTTGAAAAACTTGTTTTTAGATATTCAGACATTTCAACTACTGTTTCTCTAAAAGAAATGAAAAAACTTGAGTTATTATACGGTGTTAAATCTATTTTATTACCTAATGCAATATTTTTAAATAAAATAAAAAAAATAAACAAAATTAAAAAAAATTATATAATTTTTACAGGATCTTATTCTTATAAACCTAATAAAGATGCCATAGATTATTTGAATAATAATATAATGCCACAATTAATTAAAAAGAAACCTGATTTAAAATTAGTACTCACTGGAGGAGGTTTTGAAAAAAATTATCCCTGGGTGATAAATAAGGGAGTTGTTTCTAAAAAAGAACTTTATAATTTAGTTTTTTTTTCACAATGCCTTTGTGTTCCTTTATCATTTGGCACTGGAACAAGAATAAAAATCATCGAAGCTTTGTGTTTGGGTGCAATTGTAATCTCATCAAAAAAAGGTATTGAGGGAATCCAATTAAAATCTTGTAATCCGCCATTTATAATAAAAAAACAGGGAAATATGATGAATAAAATAATAGAAATAATCAAAAAAAATAAAGTAATAAAAAAAAAATCTATTTCTCAAAAAAGTTATTACTTGCAAAAATATTCAATGAGAAATGTTTTAAAAGAATTTATTTATGAAAATAAAATTTAACAATTTATTAAAAGGTAGCTCAATACTTTCAGCGCCTGGTATTGTATCTATTTTTATCTCATTGTTATCAATCCCCATTCATCTCAATTATGCTGGTCCAGAAAATTATGGAAATTATATAATATTTCACTTTATACTAATGATTGCAATAAACCTAAATTTTGGAATAGGAAAGTCAACTGCAATTAGCATAAATAATTTTCCTGAAAAAAAAAAGAAATTAGCTTTAAAGCAATAATTTATACAAAAAATGTTGGTTTAATGATTGGTACTCTTTTTCTAACACTTTATTTTTTTAAGATAATATTTTTTTACGATTATACGGAAGTTTACAGATTTACTTCTTACTTTTTTTTTGGATCAATAATAACAATTTTTTTTATTTCATTAGAAGGAATCTTGCAAGGAAATCAAAACTTTAAATCAATAAGTATTTTGAATTTATTTTTTTTTAGTTTTAGTATTTCATTTCCATCATTATTGTTGTTTTTTAATCAAAACCTTTCTTTAGAAAATCTAATCTCAATTTCAATATTAATAAAATTTATATCTGTTTTAATAATGTTTTTAATTGTTAAAAATAATAATCTTTTTAGAAATTCAAAAAACAAAATTTTATGGAATAATTTAAAAAAAAACAGTAGGTGGATAACTTTAAATAATATTTTAATTCAATTTTATGAGCTATTTGACAAGTTTTTGATTAAAGTTTTTATAGGACCCGTTGCTGTTTCAATTTACTCCATTCCTCAACAACTTACTGGAAAATTAAGTATAATTTCAAAGAGCTTTAGCGCTTATTTACTTCCAAATTTATCGAAAAAAAAAATTGATAATGAAAGTTTTAATTTTTCATTGGAAGTATTTATTAAGTTTGTTCCTATATTTATTTTTTTATTGTTTCCTTTATACCCAAAAATTCTTAACCTCTGGTTAGGAAATTCTTATGAGGAACATATTTATTACTTAACAAAAGTTTTTTCGTTAGTTGCTATTTTTGCTTGTTCTTCTCATTTATTGATTACCAAATTTGAGGCAAGTAAAACTCTTAATAGAAATCTTAAAATAGAATTTCTTTTTTTTCCATTTTTTTTAATAGCATTATACTTGTTTACTAAAAATAATTACTCTTTACTCATGATAAGTTTATTAGTCTTATTTAAAGAATTTATTTTATTTATTCTTAGATTAAATCTTTTAAAATCTGAAATATCTTATGTAAAAAATTATTTTTTATATTCTATATATTTCTTGATAATACTTTTTTTTTCTTTTTGGAGTAATGAATTTTACTTTTTATCTCTTGTATTTTTAATCTTAAATTCTTTTAGAAAATGATATTGAACAATTTATTTAGAATGATGGCTAGTTTATTAAGCTCATGGTATCCAAATGATCAAATTTCAAGATCTAATGACCTTAAAATAAGAAAATTCATTTTAAAGAAAATTAAAAATACTAAACCAAATAATAGTAACTTAAAAAAAACTCACATCGAGTTTAACAGAAAAATTTTAAATTTGTTAAAAAGCAAAAATATCAAAAATTTTTTAAGAATAAATTTCATTCAAAAGATGTTTTTTTTACAAAATAGATTATTTGTTTTAAAAGAATTAAATCAAATAAGAAAATCAAAAAAATGGTTATTTTATAAAAATTTGCTCAAGGAAGATAATATAGGTAATCCAATTAGATATTTTTTATATTTTGAAAGCTCAGGAAATAAAATTAATCATTTATACCATCTTTATTTGCTTGAAAGAGAGCTAAATATTAATTTAAAAAAGAATATTAAAACGGTATTCGAATTTGGAGCTGGATATGGTTGTATGGCTCGAATTTTTTCTAAAATAAAAAAGAGGAATAAATATATTTGTTTTGACACAAGCTATTTAAACTTGCTTCAATATTATTATCTAAAACATAATAATCTAAACGTTGGATTCAAAAAAAAAAATGATATTTTTTTAACTTCAAGTCTTAAAAACGTAAGAAATAAGAATGACCTTTTTGTAGCTAATTGGTCATTATCTGAAACTCCTATAAAATTCAGAAAAAGGTTTATTTCTATAATCTCAAAAAGTAGATATATTCTGATTTCTTTTCAAGAGAAATTTGAAAATGTAAATAATCTTAATTATTTCAAATTTTTAAGATCTCGATTATCCAAAAAATTTGAAATTAAGATAATTAAAAATAAATTTTATAACGGAAATATATTTACCAAACAAAATCATTATTTTTTAATAGGAAAAAAATTATAATTGAATTCAAAAATAGTCTAATACAAAAAAAATTTAAACCTTTCTTTTATTCTTTTGGTAGTAGTCAATGATACTTTTTATACCATCTTCTATTTTACATTTAGGCTTCCAATATTTAAAAAAGAAATTATTTGGTAAATTTTTTTTATTATTTTGTAATTCGTCTTTTTTGGTTGCTGGTTTAATACTTATATTAATTTTTCTTTGAGAAAATATTTTCTTAATTATTTTAGCTATGCTAATTATTTTAATACTTTTTCCTGTAGTAAGATGAAGTTCTTTATTTTTTTTTACAAAAAAACTAAATTTTTTCATTATAATAAATAATCCAAAAGAACAATCTGTTGCGTAAAGAAACTCTCTGCTTTCATTTCCATCTGTTAGCATTTTTATTTTCTTTTTTTTAAACGCCATTAAAATAAAATCTGTGATAACATGAGATTTATCTTCATCTTTTTCTATTCCATAAACATTCCAAAATTTTACATATATTCCATTTAGGGATTTAGTTATTTCCTCTCCTAATCTTTTTAATGTACCATATGGAGAAAAATCCATATTGGACATTTGACTACTCGCAAAAATAAATTTTTTTTTATGTTTTTTTATTAATTGGAAAACATTGCTCATAATTAATAGATTATTCATTAAAAAGTTGTAAGTTTTTTGATATTTTTTTAAATATCTTGATCCACCTACATCAAATGCAAGAAAAAAAATAAAATCACTTTTTTTTATATATTTTTCTATATTCTTGTTGTTAAAATTTCTTAAATCAAAAGTTTTACCTGAGAGAATATCAAATTCTAAAATTTCATATTCTTTTTTTAATTTAAAAAAATCAACTAAATGTCCACCAATTTGACCACCAGAACCTAAAATTAATATTTTCTTCATAATTCTACTTTTTAATTATATTTTTAATAAGATCTTTTATTTTGTTGACTAAATTGAAAGGATAAAAAATTAAGTAAGATAATAACAAATTAAAATTCAAATCTTTAAACCTAAATATCTTGTATAATAAATAATAATATGACCCATATGCATAAAATTTGCTTAAATTATTTTTTTCTAAAAAACTTAACAAATAGCCTTGATTTTCCTTCCACGAATTAATTTGCCAGCTTCTATCCTCTGTAAAAGCCTCAAAATCATTATCAAACTTAATTACATTTGCCAATTTATATAAATTAACTATTTTTAAATCTAAAGCTTCACTTGCAGCAACGTAAAAATTTTCATTTATTCCCCAATCATATTGATTGTATGATTTAATTATTTCCTTAAACGTTAAAGCTTTTTTTTTTGAAATTTTAAAAACAATAAGGTCTATTCCATAATGTGGCCAAAAATTATTTTTAACTATACCATTAGTTACATGGGTATTGGGGTAAATTAATGCGCAAAAATTTTCTTTTCTAATAGATGATAATATTTTAAATAAATTATTAGGGACAATTATATCAGCAGTGGAATATATCAAATATTGAAATTCTTCATCTTTTAAATATTGGTCCAAAGCATTATCTAACATAAGTTTATTAGAATATTTTTTATTTAAAGGTAAATTTTTTTTAGGTATATTTATGTAGAAGTTTTTAATATTTTTTTCATCAACAAAATTTTTAACATTCTTTTCATCGAACTGTGTTAAACTAAAAGTAATATCATAATCTATACTTTTTACAGAGTCTACAAACAAGCTTTGATAAAAATCATTTGTTTTGGACTTCCCAATTGGCCTGAAAGATACGAGCCATAATGCTTTCATTTTAATTATTCAAATTCTATTATTGTTCTAAAATATTACGGCAAAACTTATCTGTATTAGATCCCGAATTAATTTGATTTTCAATCCACCTATAAGTTTTTTCTAAACCTTCTTTTAAAGTATTTTCAGATTTCCATCCAATTTTACTTGTCACATAATCATTATTACTAGATCTTCCCCTTACTCCTTTGGGTTTATCAAGTTGATAATGTTTCTTTACTTTATAATCCGCAATTTCTTCAATTTTACTTATCATCTCATTAATAGAGACTTGTTCTTCGCTACCTATGTTAAATATATCATGATTTTTACTATTAAAAACATCCAAAGTACCTTTTATACAATCATCAATGTATAAAAAACTTCTTGTTTGCTCACCGTCTCCCCATACGTCAATTTTTTTTAAGTTTTTATTTTTTGCTTCTATAATTTTTCTACATAAAGCAGCTGGTGCTTTTTCTCTTCCTCCATCAAAAGTACCTTGTGGTCCATAAATGTTATGATATCTAGCGATACGAGTTTCTAAACCAAAATCTTCTGAGAAATGTCTACACATCCTTTCACTAAATAATTTTTCCCAACCGTAACCATCCTCAGGATCAGCAGGATATGCGTCTGTTTCTTTTAATCCAGAAATAAAAGATTTTTTTTGCTTAGAGGCATTATATACGCATGCACTGGATGAAAAAAAATATTTTTTACAATTATTTTCTTTAGCTGCTCTTAAAAGATTAGTGTTTACTAAGACTGATAACATACATTCTGCTTTATTATTTTCTATAAATCCCATGCCACCCATGTTACAGGCAAAATTAAATATATAATCAACATTTTCAGTAACTTTTAATGCATTTTCATAATCTTTTAGATCAAAACTATAATTTTTTAGATTTTCATCTATTTGAAACCAAAAATTTACTGGTTTAATATCAGCACAAACTATCTCAACATCCTTTTCCTTACTAAAATGAGAAACTAAATGACCACCAATGAATCCACCCGCACCACAAATTAAAATTTTTTTCATTATTAAATAGATAAGTATTATAATTTTTGTAAAATGAAAATATAAACTTTCAAATGAAAAAAATCCTAGGAATAAGATTAGAAAATGTTGGTATTTTGGATAAGTTAATACTCTTATTATTGTTTTTATTACCTTTAACTCTCACTATCAGTATTCTAATAGCAGAACTATTTTCATCTATAATTGCAATATATGCACTTTTTTGGACTTATAAAAATAGAAATAATTTGGAAATTTTACAAAACATCAAAATACCAATTTATATTATCTTATCATTCTACATAATAATTATAATTAGTTTGGGTTTTTCTTATAATTTTAATAAATCCTTTTTACCCTCTTTTTTTTATTTTAGATATTTATTGTTATCTTTAGGTATATTTATTCTTATTTGTAAATTTGAGCAAACTCTTAAATTAATTTTAATTTCATTACTATTGCTTTTGTTTCTAATGACTATAGATAGTTTTATAGAAACTTTACAAATTAACAAAATATTTGGACTTAGTTTAGAACAGTATAGAATTGAAAGGGGTACACATTATTTTATAACAAGTTTTTTCGATGATGAAAAAAAATTGGGAAGTTTTTTAGCAAGATTGTGTCCTCTAATTTTAAGTTTAATAATTTTTTTAAATTTTAAAGTTTTTGATAAATTTGATATTAAAATCCCAATACTTATTTTAATTGGTCTATTAATATTTTTTTCAAGTGAGAGAACTGCTTTATTCTTGTTTACTTTTACAATTATTTTTTCATTAAAAATATTTGAAAAAAAGTTTTTGATTTTGTCAGGTAGTATTTTAATATTGTCGCTGTTGATTTTTTCACAACCAAAATTTTTTGAAAAATATATTTATGCAACACTTTCGCAATTTGGGGTCTTGGACTCCTATTCTATGTATAATATTCCTGAAGGTGGTGATGTAAGTAATAAGGAAAGAGTAAAAATTACTAAAAATTTAAATTTTTCAGATCCTAAGTATTTATCTGATGAACACGAGAAACTATTGAGATCTGGTATAATAATTTTTAAAGAAAATCCCCTTACAGGTTCTGGTATTAAAACATATCATAGATATTGTAAAAATATTAAAGAAGAGAGATCCTTGGATATTAAATGTTCGTCTCACCCCCATAATACTTATATTCAGATTTTGTCAGATGTTGGTATATTTGGAGGATTAATAATTTTAACAATATTTATTTATATCTTATTTATTAGTTCTAAAATCCTATTTATTAAAAATCCATCTACCTCTTTAAAATCTTTTTATATACTTAACCTTGGATTAATTATTAACTTAATGCCATTTATACCATCTGGGAGTTTCTTCAATAATTGGATAAATTTAATGATTTATTTTCCTTTGGGAACTTGGTTATATTTATTCTATTATATTAAAAAAAATAAACAACTTTGATTAATTTTTTTTCATACAAAATAAACAAAAATTACATTAGGTACTTTTTAATTTTTGGATGGATTTCTTGCTGGGCGTCGTTATCTTTTAATCCTTATAAACTAATTTTATTTTTTGAAAATATAGACTTAAATAATTTTTCATACGATCTACTGGAGTTACTTGATAAAGGAAGAGGATTATTTCAACTTATTTATTTTCCTATTTTAGTTATATTATATATTATATTAAGTGAAAGGAAAAAAATATATTCAAAAGTAAATATTTTTTATTTTTTATTTGTATTATTATTCTTTATAGAGACTTATAGCACATTGATATTAGATAATCCCAACGTAAATATTTACTTTATAGTTTGTTCTTTTAATGTAATCTTAACAGTATTATTATTAAAAATCTTTTTCACACAGAATGAGATATTTTTAATTTTTAACTTAAGTATTATAATTTTACTTTTTTTGTTGATATTTTTTGGAGTCCAATATCTCTACGTTGCCCTACGAGATGGTATCAATGTTTATGCTTCTTGGGCTACAGTTAATGATAACTTAATTACTGAAGGTCCTAGACCAACAGGTTTAGCAAGAACTGCTTTAATCTCTATGATATTTTTTATGAACATCAAATTTTTAAAAAAACCATATGAAAAAGTAAACTTTATAATAATTTATACATCAGTGGCTTTAATATTATTATTATCTTCTAGAACTATAATTTTTTTGTATTTTTTATACCTAGTTTTTCATTTATTTTATTTTAAAATTTATGGTCCTAAAAATATTTTATTATTTTTAAAAGATCTAATTTTGATACCGGTTATATTTGTAGTGTTATTTGGTTCTTTTCAACAAATTTCAAAAAATTATAATTTACAAAGTAAAATTGGTAACCTCTTTAATCTTTCTACAAAAGATTTTAAATTTTCTACAAAAGATATTGCCCGAGATTATCCTGAAATTAAAAGTTCTCAAGGAAGAGAATTTACAAGTGGTAGGTTAAATGATTGGAAGATTATTTTTAAAAATAATAAAAATTTTCTACTGGGAAATGGTGTAGTTGGTGATAGATATTTGATAAATCAATCAGCTTCAAATTTAATTGTATATACTTATGCCTCCTCAGGATTAATTGGCATACTTATCATCATAAGTATTTCTTTGGTAGCTTTTTTTTACGCTTGCAAAAATCTATTTATCAATAAATCAAAGCAAGAACCTTATAAATATGTGGCATCTGTAATAATAATTATCTTAATATTGAGATCAATTTTAGAAACATCATATGGAGTTTTCGGCATTGATTTTATTTTATTTTGTTTGTGCTTTTCTATGTTAACTCTTAACAAAGATACTAATGAGTCAAATTGAAATTTTATTACTCTTTTTTATTTTAAATCTATTTTTAGTAGTTAATTTTGAAAAAATTAAAATATTAAAATTTGCTATAGACAAGCCTGATAAACAAAGAAAATTTCACTCTAGACCTGTGGCGTTAGCGGGAGGAATTATTTTGATAATTAATATCTTATTATATTTTATCTTTTTGAATCTTAGTGAAAAACTAATCATAAATGAAATAATATTTGATAGTTTTTATGAATTTAACATTTTTATATTAATTTGTTTATCAATTTTTTTCTTAGGTCTTGTAGATGATAAAATAAACTTAAATCCAAATAAAAAATTTTTATTTTTAGCCATTTTTTTAAGTTTATACTTAGCTCTTGATAAAGAAATTATAATTAAAACTCTTGAATTATCTTTTTTAGATAAGACTATTTATCTTGGAAAATTTTCTTTTATTTTTACTTTATTTTGTTTTTTGGTATTTCTTAATGCGTTTAATATGTTTGATGGTATTAACTTACAATCGAGCACTTATGTATTGGTAATATTGTTGTATTTTTTTTCTTTAGAAATACAATCTTTGTTAATACTCATATTAATAGTTTTTATTATTTTTTTTAAATTTCTTAATTATTCTAACAAATCATTTTTAGGAGATGGTGGTACTTTATTAATTTCGTTTATAATAAGTGTTTTTTTTATAAGATTATTTAACAAAGGAGTTATTATTCATAGTGATGAAATATTTATTTATTTGATGATTCCGGGTATTGACATGATTAGACTCTTTTTTGAAAGAATAGCCAAAAGAAGACATCCATTTTCTTTTGACAGAAATCATATTCACCATTTGCTTCTTAGTAAATTTAGTTATTTTAATACAATTTTTGTTTTAATTTTTTTAATCTCAGCACCAATTATATTAAATTTTTTAAAAGTAGATAAACTGATTATTATAATATTTTCAATTATTATTTATTTTTTACTCGTTTTGATTTTAAAAAGAAATATTAAAGCTAATCAATAATTGTAAATATTTTTTTCAAAATGCTCACAATATTTAATAAGTCCATTTTTTAAATTAATCTTTGCTTTCCAGCCTAAGCTAACAATTCTTTTATTATCAAGTTTGCGCAATTTAACACCGTCTGGATATTTTTTATTAAAATGGATCTTTCCTTTAAAGTTTGTAATTTTTTTTATTAATAGTGCTAAATTTTTAATTGATATATGTTCTCCACTTCCTACATTCAAAAAGCTATATTTAATTTTTTTAGTTAAACAAAAATTGATAGCATTAGCTAAATCATCAACATTTAAAAATTCTCTTTTAACTTTACCACTTCCCCAAATTTCAACTTTTTTTCTTTTTTTAAATTTTGCAATGTAAAATTTTTTTACCAATGCAGGAATTACATGACTTGATTTAAGGTTAAAATTATCTCCTTTACCATATAAATTTGCTGGTTGAAGAGAAATAAAATCTTTATTAAATTTTTTTTTTAAATACTCACAATATTTTAGTACCGATATTTTTGCTATAGAATATCCCTCATTAGTTTCTTCTAGATATGATGATAATAAAAAATCCTCTTTTATTGGCTGTGAAGTTTTTTTGGGATAAATACATGCCGAACCTAAATTTATTAATTTTTTTACATTATACTTCATGCTCATATGTACGATATTTAGTCCAATCAAAGTATTAGTATACAAATACTCATCTTGATAACTTGAGTTATCTAAAATTCCACCAACCCTACCTGCACAATTGATTACTAGATTTGGTTTATTTTTTTTAAAAAATCTCTCTACTTGTTGAGCATTTGTAAAGTCTAACTTTTTTCTGGGACATTCTATAATTTTATAAATATTTTCTCTTTTTAATAAATCATATATAGCAGAACCAACCATACCATTCTGACCAGCTATTAAAATTTTATTTTTCAAAATCAACTATTTTTAAGTTAAAAATTATTTTTGAATTAGATCAGCTTCCAGCATTTCCTTTATCAATCCCTCAATTTTAATCTTAGGTTTCCATTTAAATATTCTTTTAGCTTTTGATGTATTACCAATCAAATTTTCCACCTCATTTGGCCTAAAATATTTTTTACTTATTCTGATTACTATTTGATTTTGTTTTAATTTAGGATAATTGTATTTATTGAATTTAACAATTTTTGCTATTTCCTTTAATCCCTTACCCTGCCATTTAATTTTAACATTTAAAAATTTAAAACATTTTTCAATAAAAAATTTAACTGAATATTGTTTTTCTGTAGCAATTACAAAATCGTCAGATTTATTATGTTGTAAAATTTTCCAACACATTTCAACATAATCTTTTGCATGACCCCAATCTCTTTTAGAATAAATATTTCCTAAATATATACAATTTTCTTTGCCATGTATTATTTTACTTAATCCCATTGTAATTTTTCTTGTCACAAAAGTTTCTCCTCTTCTTGGAGACTCATGATTAAATAAAATTCCATTACTTGCAAAAATTCCATAAGATTCTCTGTAATTTTTTGTTATCCAATAAGAAAATAATTTTGAAGAAGCGTAAGGACTTTTTGGATAAAATTTTGTTTTTTCAGATTGTTTTTTTTCTTGAATTTCTCCATACAATTCTGACGTAGATGCTTGATAAAATTTAGTCTTTTTTTCTAATCCTAAGGACCTAATGGACTCAAGAATCCTTAATGTTCCTAAAGAATTTACATTAGTTGTGTATTCAGGCATTTCAAAACTAATTCCCACGTGACTTTGGGAAGCTAAATTATAAATTTCATCAGGTGATGTTTTTTTAATAATATTATTTATAGAATTGGTATCAGTCAAATCTCCGTAATGGAGAAAAAACTTTTTTCTATATTTTTTATCATTAAAAATTTTGTCTATTCTATTAGTATTAAATGATGAGGATTTTCTTTTAATTCCATGTACAATATAATTTTTTTTTAGCAAATATTCTACCAGATAAGAACCATCCTGTCCTGTAACACCAGTGATTAAAGCTTTTTTTATTTTCATTCTAGGAAATTACTATTATATAATTAATTCTTACATTCAATAGATAATAATGAAATTAACAATCATAACAGTTTGTCTAAATAGTGAAAATACTATTCGGGATACAATTAATTCTGTAAATTCACAAACTTACAAAAATATTGAACACATATTTATTGATGGTGGCTCTCAAGATAAAACCTTAAGTCTATTAAAAAAAAACCCTAACAAAAAAAAGAAAATTTTTTTTAAAAAAAATACGGGTATTTATCAGGCAATGAACGAGGGTATAAAAAAGGCCTCTGGAGACATAATACAAATTTTAAACTCCGATGACATATTACATTCAAATACAATAATAGAGGAAGTAATTTCAAAAATTAAAAAGAGTCCAAATTTTGATATATATTTGGGAAATGTTATTTTTTTTTTCTCATAGAAATTATTATAAAATAAAAAGATATTTTACTGCAAGTCATAAAAAAATAAAAAATTTAATTAATGGTGATATGCCTCCACATCCTGCATCTTTTATAAAAAAAAAAGTTTATAGAAAATATGGCTTATACGATACTAATTATAAAATTGCATCTGATTACGAATACTTCTTTAGAGTCTTATATATAAAAAAACAAAAATATAAATTATTAAATAAAGAAATTGTTAGGATGAGATCAGGAGGAGCTTCAGATCAAAATATAAAAAGCTATATTAAAACCACAACTGAAATTATCAACTCATTAAATAAACATAAAATTAAAAAAAATATATTTAAAATTGTTTCAAGAGGATTAATTAAAATAGGAGAGTTATTTAATTTTGATCAAAAACAACTTAATAAAAAATTTAAGATATTTAATTTTAGTTATGAAGGTCAAATATATGAAAAAAATTCATTTAAAATTTTATCTTCTTTAAAATTTTTAAATATAAATAAAAATTTCATTTTATCAGGAATGAACTTAGCCTTTTTAGGTTATTACAGTAAAAAAGATCTTTATCCTTTAAAAGATTTATATCATTGGCCAGATGGTGTGTTTACAAAAAGAGTAATCAACAATATTAAAAAAATTCCTGGTAGAGATATTGTTCAAAATATTAAAATTCCAAAGACAATAAAAACGATTAATATAATCGGTAATATTTCAAAAAAATCAATTTTATTCTTAGAAAAAAAATTTAAAAAAAAAGTTATTCACAAAAATTTACCATATGCACCAATAGATAAACTTAAAAATATAAAAATTAAATTATATATGAATCAAATCACGTTTATTACTTTACCGACACCCAAACAAGAACAATTAGCATATATACTTGCAAAAAAGAGTAAACATTTCAAAATTATTTGTATAGGTGGATCTCTAGCAATAGCAAGTGGAGAGGAAAAAGCCGTTCCAAAATTTTTACAAGATTATGAATTTATATGGAGATTAAAAAATGACTTTTTAAGAAGATTAATAAGACTTTTCCAAAGTTTTATATTTTATTTAAAAGGTCACTATATTAAGAATTTATACAACAATACAATTTTTAAAATAATTGATAAATAAAAAGATATTTTATTGGGCTTGCGATCGATCAGAAAATTCTGGTGAGGGAAAACTTGCACTTTTTTTTCTAGATGAACTTAAGAAGAAATATATCATAAAACAAATCGTAAAGCCAAAATTTAAAAGTAAAAATTTAAGTAAAATTTTTAATCATAAATATGTGTTGCCTTTTTTGGGAATATATTATTGTTGGAAATTCTTTTTAAACGGTAAAAAAGTTTACTATGTTAATTATTTACCTTTCTGGAATTTTTTAATTTTTTTATTATTGCCACCAGAAATTAGTATAGGTCCAATAACAGGGGGGGCAAAATTTTACAAAAATTCAAGTTTTACAAGGAGATTTTTTTTTCCTCTATTTTATAAAATGAGTGAAGTTATTGTCAATTATAGAAATTTCACTTTATTATTTTCAACAGATCTTTTAAAGAACTTTTTATCAAAAAAAACTTTGAAAAAATCCGATTTTAATTTCATCATCAAAAAATTTACATACAAAAAGAGAAGGTTTAAAAAAACTCTTGATTTTCTTATTTATTATAGGGATCATGAAAATAAAAAAAAATTTTTTCCTTTCAAATTAATAGATAATTTAATTTTAAATGGATACAAAGTAAACATTGTGGGTGATTATTTAAAAATTCCTAAAGTTAAAAATCATGGATTTTTAAAAAATAAAAAATTGTTAAAATTACAAAAAAAAGCAAAATTTACAATATTTTCGAGAGAAAATTTATATTCTATATTTATATTAGAATGTATCGTAAACAATGTTATTGTTGTTATTGAAAAATCTAGTAAAAATAAATTAACTTTTTTTAAAGATAAATTTGTAAAAATTAATTTTAAAGATTCAAAAGAATTGCATAAATTAAAAAACGTATATAAAAACTATAGATGACAAAAATATATTGTGATACAGCAGATATAATTACAATTAAAAAATGTATCAATCGTTATAATATAGACGGTGTAACAACTAATCCATCAATAATGAGAGCTAGTGGTGTTAAAAATTATAAAAGTCAATGTTTGAAAATTTTAAAAATAACAAAAAAAAAGCCATTGTCTGTAGAAGTTTTTGCTGACAGCCCAAATGAAATTTATAATCAGGCAAAAAAGATTAAAAGCTGGAGTAAAAGCTTGTATGTAAAAATTCCAATTATCAATACAAAGGGTAAAATGCTCAACACAATAATTAAGCAAGTGAATTCGGAAAAAATAAAGATTAACATCACTGCAGTATTTACATTAAGACAATTAATGAAAATTAGATCCTCTATAGATAAAAAAACAGCTGTAATAATTTCTATTTTTTGCGGTAGAATTGCAGATAATGGTATTGATCCAGAAATATTAATAAAAAAAGCCGTTAAACTTTTTAAAAAATTTAAAAATGTGAAAATTTTATGGGCTAGTACAAGAGAAGTTTTTAATTATTACCAGTCTAAAAGAAGTGGTTGTCATATAATAACTATGGGTCCAAAGTTTATTGAAAAACTCTATTCTAAGAAAATAAGTCTAAATAATTATTCAATCAATACAGTAAAACAATTTTATGTTGATGGAAAAAAATCTAAATTTAAAATTTAATAATTTTTCTCAACTGAAACAAATTTTTGATTGAATAATCTGGTTTACTTCTCAATTTTTCGTCATATTTTTTATCAATAAAAATAGTTTTACAATCTGCTCTGTTACCCGCATCAATATCTTTCCATCTATCCCCTACTACAAAGCTTTCTTTAAGATCAATTTTATATTTTTTTGATGCTTCTTCTAGCATTCCAATATTAGGTTTTCTGAATTTACATTTATTGTTTTCACAATAGCATGTGTAGATTTTTTTAATTGGTAATTTTTTTTTTAAAAAACTATTAATTTCAGTAACATTCTTCTTAGAGTTTTGATTTCTAGCAACATCAGGCTGATTAGTTATTATAAAAATAATATAGTTTTTTTTTAATTTTTTAAGAATTTTATTTGCAGAAGGTAATATTTTGCATTCTTTTAAGTTTCTTATAGCTAAAGGCTTATTCTTTTCAGAAATTTTAGTTTTAATTATTGTCCCATCTCTGTCGAAAAAAAAAGCTTTTCTTATTTTTACCACTTCGTTTTATTTATCTGAAGTTGAGGATGTGAAACTAGTAAATGCCATATAAGTGTTTGAAAAGTTTCTGACACAGGAGTTACTAACTTTTTATTTTTAACATCAATTAAAATACTTATATCTGAATTTTTATAAGCATAACCATCAGATTTACCAACTATGCATATTGATTTACCTTTTTTTAACTTTGCATATCTAATCGCTCTAATCAAATTGACTGAAACATTTTTTTTAATATGACCTCCACCTACCGAAAAAATCATCAAAATATCATTTTTGCAAAACTTTGTTAATCGTAAATAACTATCAAAAATAGTTTCAAAACCTTCATCATTAGTCTTAGCTGTTATTTCTGAAATATTATCTACAGGTGTATATGAATCTATGTTGCATAGTTTTCTAAAATCATTAACTGCATGTGATGCATTTCCCGCACTACCACCTACGCCAATAATAAAGAGTCGCCCTTTGTTTTTTCTAAGTCTTTTAAGAGATAAAACTGTTTGATTTATTTTTTTTTCATCTAACTTGAGTAAAGACTCAGTAATATTATTTTTATAAGTTTCTATAAAGCTCATTTTTTTAAAAAGTTTTTAAACTGTTTTATACCACTATAAGATCCAATTTCATAAAATCTTTTTTTAACAACGTAACCTTTAAGTTTACTATTTTTTGAAATTTTTTGTAACAAATTTGATAAATCAAATCTAGTATTTTTTTTAAAATTTTTAAAAATTTTTTTTTCTAAATAGCTTACACCATAGTCAATATACTTATAATCATTAATTTTTTTTGATTTATCATAAATGATGAAATTTGTTTTTTTTCTTTCGACATTACTTTTATCATATTTATTTTGATTTTTGTAAATTGCCATTGATGATATTTGATTATTAAATTTTAAATTTTTAAGCTTAAAGTTAAGATAACTATCTCCATAAATTACGTAAAAATTTTTTTTTAAAAATTTAATTGATTTTTTAACAGCACCTCCTGTGCCTAGTAAATTTTTTCCATCATTCACAATTTTTACATTTATAAAATCGATATGATTTTTTATATAATTTTTGATCATTTCAGCTTTATAACCTACAGATAGGATTACATTTTTAATATGGTTTTTTTTTAAATAATTTAATTGATAAAATAAAAAGGGTTTTCCATAAAAATCTATTAAACATTTTGGTTTTTTTTTTGTAATTTTTTTAATCCTACTACCTCTTCCACCACACAATATTATTACATCAAATTTTTTCAAAAAATTTGTTTTACTCCTTCTTGATCAAATTTAAAATTAACTTCATCTATTTTTTTTTTTTTCATTGCTTTCCTTAAACGATTGGGGCTATTAGCATAAAATAGTAAAAAACCTCCACCACCAGCTCCGATTAGTTTGCCACCCATTGCTCCATTTTTTAATGCGAAATTATATATACTATCTATTGTTGAATTAGACATTTTCTTTGATCTCTTCAATTTGTTTTTCCAATGTTCGTGCATAAGTCTTCCAAACGCTTCACAGTTTCCCTTGACTAAATTTTTTTTAATTTCTAAACCTAATTCTTTGACATGGTCTAAATTAGCTATTATTTCTGAACTTTTTTTTAGAGTTTTGGTATTTTGTTCATTTAGAATTAACGATGAGTTACGAGAAAAACCTGTGAAAAATAATAATAAATTATTCTCTAAATTTAACATTGTTTCATTTGATATATTTAATTTTTTTACTTTCACATATCCATTTTTATTAATTTGAAACTCTGAAATACCACCATAGACTGAAATATATTGATCTTGTTTACCGCTTGGTTGTTTCAATTTATTTATTTCAATATCACATGCTTTTTCAGCAATCTCTCTTTTACTTATTATTTTTCCTTTAAACGAATATATTGCTTTTATTAGTGCAGTTGAAAAACTTCCAGAAGATCCTAGCCCAGTTTTTGCTGGTATATCTGTTAATGTAGTAATTTCGATTCTAGTCTTTTTAATTTCATTTTTTAATACTTCTCGAATTATTTTGTGTTTAATATTTTTAATATTGTTAGTTTTTTCTATTTTTGAGTATTTGAGATATATACCTTTCTCAAATGGTTTAGTAATGGTAACAAAGACATATTTATTTATTGCAGCGGAAATAAAAAAACCTCCTTTTTTTTCATAATATGACGGTATGTCAGTGCCTCCTCCTCCTATACTAATCCTAAGAGGACTTCTAATTATTATCATTAGTTTTATAAATTTTGTTTATTATTATTAAATTTTTATAAATATCTATTAAACCAGGACTTGATACTCTTTTTTTTATTATATCAATATAAAATTCATGTAATTCTTTTTTCCAAGAGCAATCTTTTTTAGAAAACTTAAACTCTTTTTTTATAGGTTTGCCCATTTTTTTTAACATTTTATAAAAGATCAGTTTTTCTTCTCCATAACTTTTACCTAATCCAGTAATCTCAATTTTTCCAAATTGACCAAAAATTTCAAATAAAAATTTGTTTTTCCACTCTGTGCATGATGCATGTAAAAAAGCATTTGACCCACTTTTGTTTTCTAAATTTAAAAAACAATTATCTTCAAGTTGCATTTTCCAAAAAAAATTTTTCAATTTTGATGAAATTATTTTCAAATCACCCAAAAAGAATCTAGCTAAATCGATTAAATGTGAACCCTTATCTATAAGCTCACCACCTCCTGATTTCTTCTTTTTAAATCTCCACTCCTTTTCATAATTGAGTCTTCCACCATGTCCATAGACTGCTCTAATAAATAAAATTTTACCAATTAACTTTTTTTTAATTAATTCTTTTGCTTTTAAAAAAGCTGGATGATAACGATGATTAAAGCCTACTCTTACATTCAAATAATTTTTTTTTCTTTTAAAAATTGAGATAATTTTATTTGTTTCAACAGCTGATATACCACCTGGTTTTTCAACAAAAACATGTATTCTTTTTTTTACACATTCAAAAATAATCTGAGTATGGAGCTCATGCGTTGTTGCAACTATGACCGCATCTAAATTTTTTAAATTTATCAATTTTTTCCAATTGGAAGTTAAGAATAGTTTTTTCTTGCTTAGAATTTTTTTTTTAGAAATCTTAATATCAGCACAACCAATTAATTTAAAATTATTTGGTAAATTTTTAATTCTTCTAAATCCTACAATACCACATCCAATTAAACCAACATTAAGAATTTTATTTTTTATCATTGTACTCTTCTTATTGAGTAAAGATCACTTTTACATAATCTTTCTATTTTTTTTCTATTCCAGTTTTCAATATTATCCCATTTAGAACTTATTAATTTACCCGAAATTTTTCTACCTTTTTTCGACTGTAAAAAATTAATAAAATTAAATAAATTATTTAATGTTTTATTAGATTTAGAAACTTGTTTTTTTATTTTAAGGATTTCATTTTTTGAGACCAATTTCTTATTTTGAAGTGTTATATCGATCATTTTGGATTTAATTATACCTGGTGAAATTGCATTAATTTGAATTAATTTATTACCTATTTCTTTTGAAACTATTTCTACTAATTTTACTAGTGCAATCTTCGATATTGAATATGCACAAAAATTCTTTCTATAGCTTGTGACACCTCCTCCAGAAAATATGATTATCGATAATCTTTTATTTTTTTTTGTCGATTTTAAAATTTTTTGCAAAATAAATAAGTTAGAAAAGAAATTTATATTTAAGGTTTTTTCAAATTTTTTGAGGTCTAAATCTAATACATTTTTAATTTCACCTAAATCTCCTGTTGCATTTATAATCAAGTCTGAATTTCTAAAAAAAAAAATATGTTTGTTAATTTTTTTTTTTATAGAATTTTTTTTTTCAATATTAAGATGATCAATTATTACTTTATCTAGATTGTCTAAATTTAACAATTTAAGAAGTTCTCTTTTTGATCTTGGATCTTTTACAAATAATAAAACTTCATGATTATTTTCTAAGTATTTTTTAGTTAAGTAATTCCCAATTGCACCTGCGGCACCAAAAATAATAATTTTCATATTTTTCTTTTTAAAATCCATTTATTATCTAGTAAATATTTCGTTGTAATCTTTATAGATTCTTTTATTGTGAATTTTGGTTTCCAGCCTGATTTTCTTATTTTTTTTGTATCTAAAAAAATTAAAGGATTGTCTCCTACCCATCCTCTTTTTCCACCTTTAAAAAATAATTTTGGTTTATATTTTAAAGTATTACAAATAATTTTGATTGAATCTTTAACTGTTAAATATTCATTTGTACCAAGATTAATTATATTAATTTTGTCATTAAAATAATTTAATGACTTATAAATAGCGTTGATACAATCGTTGATATTTAAATAGGATTTTTTTTGATTTCCATCACCTAGAACATGCAGTTTTTTTTTGCTATTCTTTAATTGCTTAACAAAATCAAAAACGTGTCCATGACTATATCTTTTACCCAATATTGATACAAATCTAAAAATATAGGATTTAAAATTAAAACCCTCACAATATGCAGAAATTAAACTTTCCGCTGAAATTTTTGAAGCTCCATAAAGAGATGTTTGTATCGGAAATGGTGCGTTTTCTTTTGTAGGTATTTGGTCTGACTCTCCATAAACTGATCCTGTTGATGAAAATATTATTTTTTTTATTTTATTTTTTCTCATTGCTTCTAGTATTTTATATGTAACAATTATATTTTGATTTATATCTTTTTTTGTATGTTTTAATCCAAATCTTACATCTGCGTTTGCAGCAAAATGATAAACTGTATCTATATTTTTGAAATATTTATCTATATTTTTTTTTAATAAGTCTATTTTTACAAATAAAAAATTTTTATTTTTTAATGCATTTTTCAAAAAAAATTTTCTACCTGTAGATAAATTATCTAATCCTAAAACTTTATAATTTTTTTTTAAATAGAAATCTACTAAATGACTTCCTATAAATCCCGCACAACCAGTAATTAATATATTTTTTTTCATCAAATTATTTGATTGCAGTAAAAATTATTGTTTCCACTGGTGTTAAAAAAGTTGGGAATTTGAAACCATACTGCAATATAAATTTTCCTTGTTTAATTTTTTTATATTCAATGAATTTAAAATTATTTTTTTTTAAAGACTGAACAATTATTTCTTTTGTATATTGAAATGCAGGAGGATGTTTTAAAAATTTATTAATCAAATAACTAGTTGGTTTGAACAATAATTTTTCAATAAAATAAAACCAACTTGGGACACAGGACTCAACTATTATCAGTTTTCCATTTTCTGATAATGCTTTTTTACTCTCACCAATACATTTATCTAAATTAAATAAATTTTCTTTTATGTTTTTTCCAATTAAGTGATGTATTAACATTACAAATAAAACTGCATCAAAATCTCTCAATTTTGTAGGAATATCTAAGGCGCTACCTACCTCTAATTTAATATTTTTTGGTAATGAATTTATATCGATCATATGATCTAAATCTAAACCGACAATTTCTTTAACTTTATTTGTATCATAGTCAAAACTTCCACCATGACCAACATCTAATAGTTTTTTAATATTTTCTAAATTTTGAGAAATCCTATCAAATAAAATTTGATATGTATCAATAGTACTAATATTTTTCTGATAATTTGTATTGTTAGAAAAAAACTCAATATTTTTTTTATTTATCGACTGATTTTCTGTCTTATTCATCAAAATTATATTTCTTATCAATTATAAAGTTTGGTCTATCTTTAACTTCATCGTGAATTCTACCAACATATTCACCAAGTAGCCCAAGACCTAAAAGATTCAGCCCAGAAAAAAAAGTGATAAATAATATTGTTGAAGGTAGACCTGGTGTGATTGTGGGATCAAGTAATTTTATTATGATGTAGTAAATACCTATACAAAAACTCATAAATGAAAAAATAAAACCAATTATTGACATTAAAAATAAAGGTTTTGAGCTAAAACCAAATATCCCATTGAATGCAATTTGAATTGAACCAAAATATTTATTATATTTACTTTTACCATCTAATCTTTCATCTCGATCATATTCAACAAATGCTTGCCTAAAACCTATATAAGCAACTAGTCCTCTCAAAAAAGCATTGGGTTCTCTAAATCTTTTTAAATTCTCCATAATTCTTTTAGAGATAATTCTAAAGTCTCCAGTATCTTTAGGAATTTGTATATCAGTTATTTTTTCGATTAATTTATAACCAAGCTTGGTAGTAATTTTTTTTAACAAAGTTTCTCCTTTTCTTGATTTTCTTTTAGCTAGAACAGCATCATAACCTTCATTCATTTTTTCATTCATATCAAATATTAATTCAGGTGGATCTTGTAAGTCACAATCTATTATTATACATCTATCACCACTCGCATAATGTATTCCTGCCATTGTCGCAGATGGTTGACCAAATCTTCTTGAAAAAACAATTAGTTTTATTTTTGAATTAGTTTTTATCTCTGATTTTATAATTTTTTCTGAGTCATCAGATGATGGGTCTAAGACAAAAATTATCTCATAGTCTAAATTGATTTTTTTTAAAACTAAATATAATCTATTTAAAAATTTAGAGATATTATTTGCCTCATTAAATACTGGCACAATAATAGATAATTTTTTTATCATTTTATATATCTTTTTTTTATATCATTAAATCTCAAAACTTCTTTTTTTAAATTTTCTTTTGATACCATATTTCTCTTTAATCCAATCTTATTAATTCCTTTTTTTTTTAATGGGCTTTCCAAAAAAAATATAACCTGGAGATAGTTTCTTTTTTTTTGTAATAATAGAACCCATACCGATCATGGTGTAAGATCCAATTATTTGATTTTGATGAACAATTGTTCTAATACCTAATTGAGCCCCATTCATTATATATACATTTCCACCCAATATAACATTACTGCTTAATACAATATTGTTTTCAAGACAACAGTCATGATCAATTGTAGATGAATTCATTATATAGTTGTTATCTCCAATAATAGTTTTTTTTTTATATCGAGTTGGTCTATGAATATTTGAATATTCATTAATTGTATTATTATTTCCAATATAGATTTTGCCAAAATTTTTTTTTTTTGGGTGTTGTGCATTTCCTCCAATTACAACATAAGGACCGATATAATTATTTTTTCCAATAATCAAATTTTTCCAATCAATAACTGCAGATTTGTGAACTAGATTTCCTTTAATTTTTTGATAAATCATTTATTGAAATATTAGTAATGCATTACAGCTAATAATTAATATCAAACCTATTATTTTCAACATTTAAATCACATTTTTTCAGATGATCACTATTTTTAATGACTGTTAAATTACTATTTATTGACTTGTCTAAAAATTTTAAGATCAAATACGATTTTCTAAAATAATCATCATCTGTATATATAACATATTCACAATTTTGTATTTTTTTAAGATCCAACTTCCATTTGAACTCCTTTTTCATCTTTGGATGCATTATAGATGGGAAAGAGTCTAATTTTACAATGCCATCATTAAAAGATGTAAATTTATATAATGGAAATAAAATTAATAAAAAAATCAATATATAATTAATTTTTAAATCTTTTTTTTTAGAAAAACTTGTAACAATAAATAAAAATATAAATGGTGATAAAAAGGTATATAATTTTATCAATATCCAAAAACTTCCTTGAAATAAAAAAAATAAAATAAGTAAAGATACAGGGGTAAAACAAAATAAAATTTTTTTATTTCTTAAAACTACATTAATATTTTTCAAGAAAAGAATTAATAAATAAATAACAACTCCAAATAAAAAAATTAAATTAATCCAATCGAAAAAATTTGAAACTTTACCAATAGAAATATAATACAAACCAAATAATGAGGGTAAAATATTTAAATAAAAAAAATTGTATCCCTCGTTAAAATGTAAATCTATTATATATTTTATCGTAGTTTCTAAATCATTTTGTTCAATGAAGTTTTTTATTTGAAATACAAAATATTCATTTTGAATCAAATTTTCTTTACCTAAAACAAAAGCTCCAAAATAACCCCACCAATCATTTTTTGCTATTGCAGATGAGCTTATTTGGTTGAATAAAAAAATATAATTTGTTTTAAAAGAAGGCAATGTTAATAAAAGAAATATAATAAAGATAGAAAATATATTTTTTAAAAATATTATTTTTTTTTTACTCCTTATTATTTTTTCAAAAAATAAAGAAATAATTATAATTGTAGATATACAGAATAATTCTGGATAAATTAGAAATAGTGCTGAATTTAAAATTCCAAAATAAAAAATTTTAAATATATCGAAATCCTCAAACTTATTGAGATTTATTGATTCACTTATTATAATAATAAAAATTGGTATTGATGCTAAATGCGAATATGCCTCAATTTCAAAAATATATAATAACCAAAAAGTAACCGAAAAAACTATCGTCAATATATTTTTATGAAAATTTAAATATTTAAAATTATCTAATAAACTTCTAAATGATATTGCGGAGAGTAAAACTAAAGTTACTTTAAAAATATACGAAACTAAAAAAATATCTAAATTAAAAAATTTGATATAAATTCCAATGATTAAACTAGTTAATGGTCTCGCATAAATGAGAGTACCAATATCTTTAAAATGTTTATATTCTGATGGAAAATTTTCTAAATTATTTATAAATGAAAAATCATATTTGCTAAATAAAGATCCTATTGAAAGATAGCTAAATTGATCCCAATGGTTTCCCCTAAATACATAAAATTGTTCTCCGTAGATGTGGGCTGGTAAAATATATAATACTGATATAAAAAAAATTAAAAAAAGAGTAAAATTACCTTTTATAAAATTTTTTTTTTCTTTAAATAATTTTGTAAAAATAAAAAATAAAGAAATTAAAAAAACCAATAGCCAAATTATTAATATATAAAAAATATCTATCTTAAAAATAAAATAAAAATAATAATTTAAAATTATAAAAATTGAATAACCAAAAATTATTGATTTAATTGAATTAAGTTTAAATTTTTCGCAAATTTCACTGATGCAATAGAAAAAAAAGATTAAAAATATATGAAATAAAATTATACTTCCAATTAACATTGTTTTATTATTATTTAATATCTTAAAAAAAAAGCAATAAATTAAATAAGATTTTAGTTAATTTAAAGTTTATTATTTCATAATAAACTGATTAAAAAAAAGAATATATAAATTTAATGAAAAAAAAAAATTTTTTACCTTGTGTCAATAATTTTAATAATTTTAATACCTACATTATTAACAGAAATATATTTAAAAAATATTGGTCTCGGAAATCCAATAACATATGACAAAAACGATGTTTATGGATATTCACCAAAGCCAAATCAAAAAAAAGTGAGATTTAATAACGCTACTGTAACAATTAATGATGTAGGTTTAAGATCTATATACGATTGGAAAAATAATGATGGGGGGAAAAAAATTATTTTTTTTGGAGATAGTGTGACTTATGGCGGAAGTTATATCGATGATAAAGAAACTTTTGCCCATTTATCCTGCAAAAATTTGAATAATCCAGGATTTATTTGTGGTAATGCTGGAGTAAATGCCTATGGAGTCTTAAACATAACTTTTAGATCTAGATATGATTTAAGATTATCTGATGATGATTTAAGAATTTTTTTATTAGTGCCAGACGATTTCTATCGCGGGTTACAAAATTATAATACAGCTCATTTCTATATGAATGATAATAAATACTTATTTCCAGGAATCATCGAGGCATTAAATTTTTTTTCTACAAAATATAATTTGAAAAACTTCATTTCAAAAAAAGTCGATAATAATTATAAAAAAATAAATACAAAAAATTTGATTGATGAGTCTATTTTAATTTTTAATTCAGAAATTCAAAGATTAAAAAAACAAAATAAGAAATTTTTATTGTTTTATTCACCATCAAAAAACGAAAATGCTTTAAATAATTACATTTATAATAAATTGTATAAATTGATTAATCACGAAATAATTGATTTATCAGATTATCTTGATGACGAAATGTATGAAGATAGCGTACACTACAATAAAATAGGTCACAAGACTATATCAAAAATTATTTCAAAAAAAATAAATGAAAAATTAAAATAAATTAATTTTGTTAATTATATAATTTAATTTTCTTTTACTCAAATTTGGATCAATTGGTAAACTTACGCATGATGAAGAAATTTTTAAGGAGTTTTTAAAATTTTTATCTGTATAATGTCCCTTAATAGCTTTAAGTTTATGAATTGAATAAGGATAGTGAAAACCAAAAGGAATTTTGTTTTTTCTTAAAAAATTAGTAAATTTATTCCTATTTTTTACTAAAACTACGAATTGATGAAAACAAGATCCTTTATTTATTTTTTTGAATAAGTAAATTTTTTTATTATTTAAATATTTAAAGTAATATTCTGCTATTGATCGCCTCTTATTATTTATTAAATCAATTCTTTTTAATTTTTCATTCAAAATTGAGGCTTGAATGGTATCTAATCTACTATTTATTCCAATAACATCATGTCTAAATTTTTTTAATGCTCCATGAGTTCTTAATTGAAGAATAGATTTATATATTTTTTTATTATTTGTAACTACAGCACCACCATCACCATAAGCACCTAAATTTTTTCCCGGAAAGAAACTAAAACAAGCTATATCACCAAGATTTCCACTATTAATTCCTCTCTCATTATAGGATCCAATTGATTGAGCAGCATCTTCGATTAAAAATATTTTTTTCCTCTTACAAATTTTTTTTAATATTTCATAATTTGCTGAATATCCCCATAGATTTACAACTATAATTGCTTTTGTTCGTTTATTTATTTTTTTGATTAATTCTTTTTGGTTAATACTTGCATTTTCTAAATTCACATCAGCTAATCTAAGTTTACAACCATTATTTAATACAGCGGTTGCTGTTGCTATATAAGTCATATCGGGAATAATGACCTCATCTTTTTTTTTTAAATTTAAAGATTTAAGTGCTAAAAATAATGCATCAGATCCATTGCCGCATCCCACACAATATTTTGTTTTTGTGTATTTAGAAAAGTTTTTTTCAAAATTTTCAACTTCATTTCCTAAAATAAAGTTTCCTTTTTTAATAATTTTTTTTAGATTTTGAATTATTTTTGGAAAAAGAATTTTATCTTGAAAATATATATTATTAAAATCTATTCTCATTTGGATACTTTTTTTTTAGAATTATAACCTAGAAATGAGTCTCTTATTTTTTTTACTTCTAATGAAGATTGTTGCCTTGAAGATCTATAAATTGAATTTATAATTCTCAAACTTTTCATCGCTTCATCAATTTTCAATGTATTTTTTTTATTTAAATTATTAATTATATATTCATAAAATTTTATATGCCCATTTCTTTTATTCAAATTTAATTTTAATAATTTTTTTATTTTTAAACTTTTTTTTATAGACCATTCAACTAATTTTTCACCTGTCATTCCACCTACAATCACAGTACCATTTTCACCAATTACTGATAAAGATCCTTCCAAATTCCTAGGTCTTATCGCATTTGTTGCTTCTATTAATCCTAATCTTTTTTTATTTTTGTATTCAAATATAGCTAGTGCAGTGTCCTCTACTTCTCTATTAATATTCTGCATTTGTCTAATTTTAGAAAAAACTTTATTTGGCATTCCAAATAGCCATTGAAATAAATCTATAAAATGAGATGATTGATTAGCAATAACTCCACCGTCTTGTTTCCAGGTTCCTCTCCATCTTGCTTGAGAATAATATTCTTTTCCACGACACCATCTTAATCGCACTGTAATTAAAAATAATTTACCAAATAGATTTTGATCAATTGCTTTTTTTAATTCTATAATTGGTTCATTAAATCTATTTTGTAAAACAACAAATATATTGGTTTTATTTTTTTTCGCATATTTTAATAATTTTTCAGAGTCAGAGATTTTTAATGTAACCGGTTTTTCAATAATAATATTTTTTACCTTACCAATACACTCCATTGCATTTTGAAAATGAAAACCACTGGGTGTCAAAATAGAGACGATGTCTAATTTTTCATTCTTAAATAAATCTACAATATTTGTATATTTTCTTATTTTATTTATATTTATATTTCTGAGTAATTTTTTATTTGAGTCGCAAACTGCAACTAAAGAAACTTTTTTTTTTAACTCTAATAATTTAATTGCTTCATAGTGTTTTGAAAAAATTTTTCCACAACCAATTATAGCTAATTTTTTTTTCAATTTTAACCCCAAATAACTTTACAAAAAGTTTTACTATTCTTCTTAATATCAAAATTTTTTTTTGCATTATTAAATGCTGATATACCCATTTTTTTTATTTTAGAGCTATTTTTTAAAAAATACAAAATTTTTTGTTCTAATGAAACTATATTTCCAGGTTTAAATATTAAACAATTATTTTTTTTTGCAGTGTCCTTATTGTAATTTTTCATAGCAATTATAGATGGTTTTTTAAGCAAGGCAGCTTCAATTACTGGTCTTCCTACTGCATTCATATACCCTGGAAACAATATTATATCAATATTAGAATAAAAATTTTTTAAATTAAATGTCATTGGTAAAATCTTTATATTTTTGTATTTTGTAATTTGATTTTTCAATAAGAAGCTCTCAAAATCTCTCTCATATTTCAGTATATTAAGTAACCTATTCTGAATTTGATTTTTTCCAACACATAAAAGATTTGCTTTAAGTTTTCCATCTATTTTCATAAAAACTTTCAAAGCTTCATAGATTCCCTTTCTTTTTATAAAATTACCAACAAAACCAAATGTGATAGTTTTTCTTTTTTTACTTTTTGCATTAACATTTTTTTTATTTATTCCGTTATAAATTATGACTGAATTTTTTTTGTTAGGGCTTGTTTTAAAACAATCATTATCAATAGATATAATTTTATCTAAATAATTTTCACATATTTTTTTTAAAAATTTGTATCTTAATTTACCTTTTTTCATTTCAAGCGGACTTCTTAAATGGCAAGTTACTTTTGTTTCAAAAAAAAATTTTAATAGCGGTGAAATAATTGATAATTCAATTTCATTTAAATGAAAATAACTTATCTTGATAAATTTTAACTTAAGATAAATCAAAAAAAAGAAAAAATAAAATATTGCAAAAACTTCTCTAATCAGAAGCAACCATCTCCAGCTTTTATAGTACCCTATTTCAAAATGATTAAATCTTGGAACTAATTTTATTTCTATAACAGATACATCTAATGACTTAAAAAATCTAGATGAGGTTCCTTTTGGACAAATAACAACAAAGTCTATTTTCTTTTTTAAAAATGTAATAGTTTCACCTAGACTCCTTGCGGCTCCTGAAAAATTTTTATGGTTATGAATTAAAAATAATTTCTTTTTAGACACTGGGTTTAATCAATTTGTAGATTTTTAACAAATGTTCATAAATAAATTTACTATTAGGGTACTGAGTATGTGATATTGCAGGTCTACTAATATAATTGTTTAGATCTTCTTCGTTCCAATTCATTTTTTTTAAAAAGTACTCTTTGTCTTCTTTCAATTTTATTTCTGAAGAATATGGACTAGTTTTAAGTAATCTTAACGCTTCATCTCTTGTAATTTGATTTGTAATTATAAGAGTGCTTAAGTGCAATATTCTTTTATCAATTTCAAATTTTTTAGGAAGAATATAACCTTGGTAAAATCTTGTAAAAATAGACTCATAATGTTTGTACTCGTATGGTTTAAAGTTGTATTTTTCCTTTAGAAATTCACTTGCATCATCTTTTTTATAATCAAAATAATCTAGGAAATGAATCCATTTTATCTTATTTAAAAGTATATACTTTATTAAATCAAAAACACCAATAGCTGGATAACTTTTAAATTTATTGTTACCAAAAGTCTTTATTATCGACTCAATATTTTTTTTATCAAATTTTATCCAATTCATATTTTTTGGCATATCCATTCCCTCGGTTGAAGTATTGCTACCTGATAGAATAAATTGTAAATTTTCTTTTTTTGCAATCTGATAATTAACAGATAACATTGCGTTATCCATTAAAAGCTCAACATCCAACACATCTGCTTTAAAAAAAGAATTCATCATTGATTTATACTCATTCCACTCAATTACATGAGTATATAAATCTACATTTAATGATTTTACTAAATTTTCAATATTATTTTGTGCTAATTCAGAATTCCATCCATTGTCTAAGTGGACAGCCAAGGGTTTTAATCCAAGCTCTACTGCTTTAACTAAAGTATAGCTACTATCTATGCCTCCAGATAAACCAACAATACAATCGTATTTACTATTATTTTTTTTTAATTTTATTTTCGAAATTAATTTTTCTAAATCAATAACTTTTTTTTTTGTTAATTCAATTTTTTTTATAAATTTTTTACAATAGTTACATTGACCATTTCTATCAAAAATTATATCACTCGCAGAAGAATTCATCACACAAACGTTGCAATTAACTAAATCAACCATAATTATTTATAATCTTTCAAATTCTTCATGAGGATAAGAAATTAACACAGCTTTATATGGTCCATAGAAAATAAAAAAAGATCCCCCACTCACACCAGATATATTATATCTGAAAGCTTCTTTGATATGAGTAATTGATCCAATACCACCAGTATAAATAATTGGTAGGTTAACAACATTGTAAGTTAACTCTATTAATTTTAAGTCCATACCATTCATCGTTCCATCTTTATTAACAGAATTAATTAAAATTTCTCCAGCACCTAAATTTTCAATTTTTTTCAAATATTCTCTTAAATCTAGATTGTTTATTTTTTTATTTTTTTCATGATTATAAATACTAACTCTATTAAATATATCCCTGCAAATATCTACACTGACTACAATACTTTGTGATCCAAAGTTACTTGAAAATTCTTTAATAATATTTTCATTTTTAAATACAGCAGTATTTATACATATTTTTTCAACTCCCAATTTAAATATCGCATCCGCATCTCTTAAAGATAAAATTCCACCTCCGTAAGTAACTGGCACAAAGCATTCACTAAATAAGTCTTTTAAAAAATCATAATCAATCATTTTGCTTTTATTTTTTTTACTAATATCTAAAATTATTAATTCATCTACAAATTTTTCATTAAAAATTTTAATTGCATTTAATGGATCACCAACATATTTTGGATTTGAAAATTTTATTGTTTTTACTAAATGCCTATTATCAAGTAAAAGTGTTGGGATAATTCTTTTTTTTAGCATCTTTAATCATTTCCTAAGAATATTTCTAAAAATTTTTTGCCAAAAAAATGGCTTTTTTCTGGATGGAATTGAACACCATAAATATTCTTTTTCTTAACAGAAGATACAAAATCTACAGAATGATTAGTAGTACCTAATATATCTTTTTTTTCTTCGCAAGTTGCAAAATATGAATGAACAAAATAAAACCTATTTTGTAAAAGATTTTCTTTAAATTTACTCTCTACAAAGTTTACTTTATTCCAACCCATATGAGGAATTTTAAAAGTCTTATCCTCAAATTTAAATTTTTTTATTTCTCCCTTTATCAAATTTAAACCATCTAAATTACCCTCGTCACTTCGTGAAAATAAAGCTTGCATGCCAACACAAATACCTAATAATTTAGAGTCATTTTCTAAGGAATTAAAAATAGCTTCATCAATTTTTTTTTCATAAATATTCTGCATAACATTATCAAAAGTCCCCACACCGGGAAAAATAATTATTTTAGATTTTGAAATTGTATCATAATCATCGGTTAAAATTGAATCACGTCCTATCTTTTTTAGCATATTCAAAATCGATGAAAAGTTTCCTGTTATATTTGAAATTACTGTTATCAAAATAATTTTTTTATTTTTTATAATATTAAGATTTATATATTCTTCTTATTGTATCTATAAATCTTTTTTTTCCAAAATTCTTTATAATTTTTTTTTTATAATCAAATTTCGTCCTAGAGTAAAAAGCATGCAACATAAGTTTTTTTAATTCATTTTGATTAATAGAATTAAAATTAGGTATTTTAATATCTATATGTTTTAACTCATGAAAACCAGAATGTCTCGAGGTAATAAAATATTTTTTAAAAAGTAATGCTTCGAAGAGTGTAAGTCCAAAAGTTTCTTTATGACTAGGTATAACAAAACAATCACATTTTTGATAAAATCTTAAAATTTTTTTTCTAGATAAGAAATTATAAAGTTTAATTTTATTTTGGAAACCTTTTTTATTGATATAATCTCTAAATTCATTTATTAGTTTTCCACCACCTACTAAATCAAGTTTCGCATTTTTATCACCAAAATTTTCTATAAAAACATTAATCAACATTTCTATATTTTTATTTTCATCAAATCTTGAAACTGAAAGAAAACTATATGTTTCTCTTTTTTTAATTTTTTTATTTTGATTTTTACAAAAAACATCTGGTAATACATTATTTAAAACATCTACCCTCTTTAAATTAAAAAATTTTTTAATCTTTGATGAGGCTAAAATAGAAACTGTGTTAAAATTTTTTGAATGTTTGATAATTTTTTTAGTATAGGTTTTTAGTGAAGTTGGAAATTTATTTAAAATTATATCAGAATTATGTTCTGTTACGATAAATGGAATTTTATATTTTAAATAAATTGCATATGCTGCATACAAGCTAAATCTTATCTTATGTGCATGAATTAAGTCTGGTTTAGAATTTTTTTTTAAATATTCATCAAAAAGTTTTATAGAAATAAATGATATTTTTTTTGCTATTAATAAATTTAAAAAACCAAAACTAAATGGAATGATATTTTTTTCATATTTTCTATATATACTTATTTTATTCACTCTTTGAAATTTTTTATATTTTTTTTTTTTTAAAAAGATCTTTAAATGAAAAAAGCCCTGGAGATAGTATATCTACTTCAAATTTATTTTGTTTTAAAATTCTAGCTTGATCAAAAGTAAATATTCCATTAATTTTATCTTCTTTAGTCATAAATTCGAAAGAATCAATTAAAAGAATTTTCATAATTAAAATTTTTTTAGAAATATATAATTTAATCTTAAAAATAAAATAAAGTAATAAAATATCATTCTATAAGGATTTTTTTTTGTTAATCTAATAAAAAAGAACCTAATTTTAAAATCTTGAAATAATAAATTTAAAGAGTCAAAAAATGATAAGGTTTTAAATCCTTTAAAACTATCGAAATCACATTTAATTGAAGTATCCATAAATAATTTAATTTTTTTTTTTCTTAAATAAAATGAATGAAATAAATCTTCACAAAATGCTTTATCACTTTTAAATTTAAAATAATTTTTTTTTATTAAGTTTTTTCTTCTATGAAGTATGCAACCTCCTGGTAACCATTCTACCTCGTAAATTTTTTTTTTTTTTTTTTCAAACATATAGGGAACGCCTGCCTTACTAATATTTCCTGGTTTGTAACCTTGTATTCCATTTAATAAATAATGATATGTTCTAAATAAATAATTCTTTGGTTTAATATCAAAATGAGAATATTTATTTTTTATATCTACTAGTAGAGGTGAGATAGATATATCTCTATTTTTAGATACTGTCTCTAACAATTTATTTAAACAATGATTATTAATCTTAATATCATCATCTAGTTGTAAAACATATTTTCCTCTAGCCTTTTTAAAACCTTCTAATCTTTGAAAAACTTGGCCTTTTATTTTTGTTTTTATTATTTTTGGGTTTATTTTTTTTGGTAAGATTATCTTTTTTTTATATGATTTTGGAATACAAATAATTGTTTCCAATGGTCTAATTTTCTTATTATAAATAAAATTAAGAGTGTTCTCTAATTTTGATCCACCTAAACTTGGAATTACAATGCTTAAATTTTTTTGTTCGAGCATTATTTTAAAAATTTAATCAAATTTTTTGAGGCAGAAAACTCCATATCTTTTCTAGTTTCATGTGTAAAAGAAGCAATATGTGGAATTGCAAAAACATTATTTAAATTAATCAATTTTCCATCGTATGGTTCTTTTACAAAACAGTCTAAAAAAGCACTAGCACTATCATTTTTCTTTAAAAATTTATAAAGATCATTTTCATTTATTATCATGCCTCTTGAGGCATTAATTATTATAATTTTTTTTTTTGCTTTTTTTAGAATTTTTGAATTAATTATTTCTTTTGTAGAAGAATTAAGATTTAATGATACACAGACAACATCACAATTTTTAAAAATAAAATCTAAATTCTTTTTTCTTATTTTTAAATTTTTCATTTTTTTTTTTTCAAAAATATAAGTCTTGCAATTAAAAACTTTAAGAAGTCCGAATAATTTTTTTCCAATTTTGCCGTAACCAATGATTCCAATTTTTTTATTTTTCAAGTTATTACCAACGACAGGACTCCAAATTTTCTTTTTAAGTAACTGGTAATTTGGTATTATTTTTCTTAAAGCACTTAAAATTAAAGTTAAATATAATTCAGCAACACTATCAGTTAGTTCATTTTGAAGCTTTAAAACTTTAATCTTTCTTTTTTTAATATAATTTAAATCTAAACTATCCAACCCTACACCAACTCTCGATATGACTTTCAAACTATTTATTCCCTTCAAAGTGGTATCATCATAATTTTCTAAACCAGCAATTATACCTAAAACATCCTTATTTTTGTCTAAAACCTTTTTTAAGGTTTCTTTGTTGTAAGGTTTATTGGAAGTATTAAAAATTATATCAAATTTGTTCTTAAGTTTTTTATATTGATAAAAGTTATCTTTTTTAAATAAATGATCGGTAATTAAAATTTGTTTTTTCTTTTTTATCATATAAAATTATTTTATAAGGTTATAAAATTTTTTGAAGAAAATGATATTAAATAAATATAAAAGTATAAAAAAATTTACTGAAATATATTTTAAAAACTTGTTTGATGTTATAAATAACATCAATGTAGACAAAATTGTAAAATTATCAAAACAACTCGAAATAAGGAGAAATAATAATAAGAATATTTTTGTAATTGGTAATGGTGGAAGTGCAGTAAATGCTTCTGCAATGTCTAATGATTTGGGCTTCGATATTCTTAAAAAAACAAAAAAAAAACCATTCAAAATAATTTCACTAACCGATAATAATGCTATTAATTCTGCAATTTCAAACGATATTGGTTTCGAAAATTTATTTGTTTCTCAAATAAGAAGCCAGTATTCGAAAGGGGATATGCTTCTAGTTTTGTCAGTTTCGGGTAATTCTAAAAATTTAATAAAAGCTTCAGAATGGTTTAAAAAAAGGAAAGGATATATATTTGGAATTTTAGGTTTAAAAGGAGGAAAATTAAAGAAAGTCTGTAATGACTATTTAATTGTAAAATCAAAAAAAGGCGAATATGGACCTGTAGAAGATTTGCAATTAATTATAAATCATATTTTGGCACACTGGTACCAAGTCACTTTAAAATAAAATTATTTCAAATAAAATAGTCTGTTTTTGATAATATCTTCTCTTTTACCTTTTTTTTATTCCTCATCACATTTATAATTTTTTCTAACTCTTGATTTGTTTCATGTCTAATGCAATGGAGATTGTTACAAACGATGCTCGGGTTAAGATCTTTCATTACTTTTTTTCTTTGTTCACCATTCCACATCTCCTTAAGACTTTCAAATCTTAAGTCACCAATTTTTTTGGTATGTTCGCCTCTAAAATAAGGACACACATAACACCCCGATGGTGTTATTAAAGTTCTCAATTCTGCGCTTCTACATTGCTTATATATTTTTTTTTGACTCCCAATTTTTTCTCTCTTTAAGGAAGAATTTAACATGACCGACTCTAAAATTCTAAAATTTTGATCTTCAAGATTTTTGGACATCTCAAGTTGTTTAATCGCTACTTTCATGTGTTTTTCACTATGCATGACAATTTGATGAAAGTCATCATAGCTAGGTTTAAGTTCAAAATAATCACATCCAATCTCTTTAGATAATTTTGCTGCATCATATATTTCATAAACATTTGTATGTTCTATAAGACCAATATTTGAACCTGCAGGATTTTCAATTTTTCCATCTGCTTCAGTTCTTATTAAAAATGAATAACCTAAAATACCTTTCTTTTTTTTTGCAAGTTGTTTCATATTTTCAATAATGATATTAAACTTCGATTTTCCCAATTTTGTGGGTCTTAAATTTTTAAACATTTCATCTGTTCCTGAATCCATTGAGACACGTGTCCAGGAAACATATTCTGCGATAATGTCAATGTATCTACCCATCAAAGTACCGTTAGTAGTCAAGCCTATCTGAATATCATTTTGGCCAAGTTTTTTTATTAATTCTATAGTTGTTGGATGTGCTAAGGGTTCACCACCTCCGATTAAAATAACAGCAGTAACGCCAGACTTTACTATGTCATCAGTTATTTCTTTCATTTTTTCTTTTGAAAAACCCCGATCTAAAGGATTTTTTTGATTTAGCAAGTCACCACTTATGCACCCAGGGCAAGCAAGATCACATACTGTTGTTGGATCTAATTCAATTACAAAAGGAGCTTTATTATCTCCCTCTACTAAATCTTTTTTAATTTTACTCAAAACTTTTTTTTGATAAAGTTTCGGCAATAGTTGCATTCTAGCCATAGAGATAAATAACACTATTGTAGTATTATTGTAAAGATTTTATTATCTTATATTAGTAGTGTTTAATTGATTAATATTCATGAATTTAAAAAAAATTTCAAATACAAAGAAAAAGAAAGAATTTCTTAAAATTTTTTCCAAAAACCTTAAAAAAGATTATTTGATACAGGGAAAAAATAAAATTAAAGGTAAAAGATTATTATCTTATATTTGTCAAATTTGCATCTTTTTAAAAAAAAAAAAATTAGAAAAAAAAATTATCATTATTCAAATTGAGGATCGTCTCCATGCTTTAATATTTTACCTAGCTGCTATTTTTTCGAATACTACAATTTGCCCACTAGATCCTAAATTACCAATAAGTAGAGTAAATAGAATTAAGAAATTAATTAATGCAGCAAAAATAATTAAAAAAATTAATTTAAAAGAAACTACTATAATAAATTATAATCTTTTAAATTTAGTTAATCACGAATTTTTAATAACTTTTTCATCAGGTACATCAGGAAATCCTAAAGGTATTATACACGACTCTAATAATATTCTTGGTATATCATTTGCGTATTCAAAATTGGTAAATTTTAATAGAAAAACAAGAATTTTACATTGTCTTCCAGTTTACCATATGACTGGAATTATTAATACCTTTTTTTCCTGTTTATGTGGAATGAGTCAAATATTCATTATTGATAGCTTTGACAAAAAAAATGTCTTTAAAATTTGGAAAAAAATTTCAAAACACAAAATAAATTTAGTTTATTTAGTGCCATCTATATATTCCATGATAACAAACTTTAGTCAGTCAAATACCTTTAGTATAATAAAAAAAAATAAGATAGATTTTTATTCCACTTCAAACAATCTTTATCCAAATATAAGAAAAACTTTTTTTAAAAAATTTAAAAAAAAAATTAGATCTTGCTACGGCATAACAGAAATGGGAGGACCTATTACAAATGAAATCAATCCAAGTTTAAAAAATGACTCTGTTGGAAAATTGATTAATGGCTGCAAGTTAAAAATAAAAAAGGTTAACGGGAAAAAAAATTTATTTTTTAAAAGCAGTTACAAATGTAAATACTTAATAATAAATAATAAAATTAGAAATATTCAAACTGATATATCAGGATATTTTAATTCCCAAGATGTTGGTTTTATAGAAAAAAAAAATATTATTATAACTGGCAGAGAAAAGGATATTTTAAAAAAAAAGGGTGAGTTTATATATTTAAGAGATATAGAAAATGTAGTTTTAAAATGTAATTTTATTGAAGAAGTAGCTGCTGTAAGCCTTGAGGATGAATTATCAGATGAAAAACTGCATATTTATTTACTCATGAATAAAAAGAGATTTTCCAATAGAAATATTAAATATCTTTTAAAAACTATTGAACAAGACCTTTACAAAACTGAAAAACCAGACAAGATTATTTTTTTAAGAAAAATGCCTAAAACCCCATCAGGAAAAATTATTAAACATAGTCTATTATCAACAATAAATGAAAATAAAATTAAAGAAATAAAATTATAATGATTGAAAAAAATAAAATTTAGCTAAAATAACATTCATTTAATCTGCTGACAAATATATCATTTCAATTATTTTCATAGTTTCTAGGGCATCGGATATTCCACCCTGATATTTTTTTGGTTTTTTTTTTATTAATTTTATAAAATCATCTATTTCTTTGTCCCATGATAAATCTTTAGTATAAAAAAATTTTTTTTCTTTTGGTTGTAGTTCATTTTTAGTCCGCTCAATAATTGTAATTTTTTCTTTTCCATAAGATTTTGTCCCTGATAAGATTCCTGATAAATTTATCATCCCTTTTTCTAATGTAATATCTAATAAAAAATTATGTTTCCATAATGTTGCTGAAGAATGTAGTGATGCAAAAACATTTTTATCGTTTCTTAAAAGTGTATATACATTATCTTCTACATCCTTTTTCCAATATGATTTTGAAATATAGGATTTTGACTCAACAAAATTTCCAGTAAATAAATTTATTAGATCAATTAAGTGAATTCCTTGATCTAATAAAATTCCTCCACCAGCATCTTTTTTTCTTGTTCTCCAATTGAATCTATAATTTTGTTTTTTTGAGAAATTTGTTTTTAAAGCAATGTAAGACTTTCCATAAACTCCTCTCAAATTAATAATTTTACCTAATTTTTTACTTGCAATTATTTTTTGGGCATATTGGACAGAGTCATGATATCTATGATTAAATCCATATTTTAAAATGAGTTTTTTTTTTTTTTTAAAGATCCTGTTTACTTTTATTAGTTCTCTCAAACTTTTAGAAGGTGGTTTTTCACAGAAAACATGACAATTATTTTTTAATCCTAATATTGATGCTTGAGCTGACTCTTTGTTGGGCAAACACACAAAAAGTACATCAATTTTTTCATTTTTAAGCATTATTTTGTAATCAGAGTAAACAGTGCCTTTTATAAATTTTTTTCTATAATCCAAAAATTGATCACTGATAGAAATAATATTAAAAAAACTTTTTTTCTTTAAAAAATTATACCTTCTTTGACCAACCCTACCAAAACCAGCTATTGCTACCCTTAAAACCATATAAATTTAATTAAGTATTTTTTTTACTTCTCTGTAATCTTTTGGTGTATCAACACCAATCATTCTTTTTTTAATTTTAAATGCTTGAATTTTATAACCATTTTCAATTATCCTAAGCATATCAATTGACTCGTATTTTTCTAAATAATTTTTTTTTAATTTAGAATAATTTATTAATGCTTTTTTTGTGAATGCTATCACACCAGTTTGCCTATAAGTATTTATTTTCTTTAATTTAAAATTTTTCTCATACGGTATTGCCCTTCTAGTCATAAAAATTATTTCGTCTTTATGGTTGGTAGCACATTTGATAATAGAGTCTGAAAGAAGATCTTTTTTAAGGTCAATTTTTGATAATAAGTTAAAATAATCTAATCTTTTTTTTTTTATAGTTTTGCAAAAATCGTTCAGGATTTTATTTGTAATACAAACTTCATCCCCTTGAACAATCAATATATAATCATTCAATTTAATTTGATTTCCGAGCTTTTTTACGGCCTCTACAACTCTTGAGATACAATCTTGATGTTTAGAGCTTGTAATAATAACTTTTGCATTATTTTTTTTCGAAATATTCTCAATTATTTGGTCACAAGTTGCTACATAAACATTTTTTAAAGATGAACTTTTTTTACAAATATCATAAACTAGATTAATTATTTTTTTTCCCTTTAAATTTAAAATCATTTTATTTGGAAACCTAGAGGATTTTAATCTAGCGGGAATGAAACAAATTATTCTATTTTTCATCTTTTTTTGATGATTTTTATTTTTTCAATCAGTCCATCAATAAAAATTTGTACATCAGTTGAAAAAGGAAAGAAATTATATCCTTGCTTAATAAGACTTTTTAAATTTACTTTTTTAGTATTAACAATATGAATTCCACATCCAAGTCTATTTTTTTTTGAGATATCTAGAATATTTTTAATAGCGTTTTTAAATATTCTTGTATCAAAATTTCCCGCTATTTTCATAGATGCAGATAAATCGTAAGGACCTATCATTAAACAATCAATTTTTTTACTACTTGATATCTTTTCCAAATTTTTTAAAGCTGTTATATTTTCTATCATTGGAATAATGACCACTGAATTATTAAATTTTTTATAGTAATCTTTAAATTTCTGACCATGGTTGTTCGCTCTTGATAAACCGACACCTCTTTTTCCAAAAGGTGGATATAATATAAGATTTGTCAATAAATCAATATCATGCTCTGTATTCACATTTGGTGCAATTATACCGCTTGCTCCAAAATCCAGTGGTTTTGAAATATATATTTTGTCAATTTTTTCTATTCTTACTAATGATGGTTTTTTATAAGCATCTACTAAAATTATTATTTTCTCTAATTCACTAAAAGAAATTGATGAATGTTCCATATCAACTACGAAGCAATCATATACATTTGCTTTTAAAACTATTTCTAAACTTAAAAGGTCAAACTTTGTAATCCAATGGGCGAAAATTTTATTTTTTTTTTTGAATTTTTTTTTTAATTCAGAATTAATCATTAATATATATATAATTATTTTTTAAAATTTTTGAAAAATCTCAATAAATTTAATTATAATAGTTTTTTAAATGATAATCATTAAGTTCTTTTATATTAAAAAGCAACTTTAAAAAGTAATAAGGATCAAATTGTTATATAAAATAAATAAAATAAATAATTTTATCCATTTAAAGTAACTATTGACATAAATAACTTAATTTTTAATAGCTTATTATCTTAAATAATTAAATTTTTTCCCAAAATAAATTTCTTTTACCAGATTTTTCGATCTCTCTATATCCAGACTCTTTTAAAAAATTACAACAAAATAAAAAATCAGCTTCTTTTTTTGTTTTTTCAATTATGATAAATCTTAATTCATTGCTTTTAATTAGGTCTTTCGAACCTAATAAAACATTTTTTTCATTTCCATCAGTATCTATTTTTAAAATTTTTGGTTTTATATTTAAATCTTTAACTATTTTATCTAGAGTAAGTTCAATAACCCCTTCTTTCCATACTACATCATAGCCTTCGTTTGTTTTTTTTAATTGGTCTTTTGAAATTGAACTAACAGCTGAACCGGGGGTAAAATCAGCAATATGGAGTTGAGTAATTCTACATTCATCACCAATAGCAATAGAATATGGATTTATGTTATTCATTAGATTATTATTTATAATATTTTCTTTTAACAAATTAAGATTTGAATATTCCGGCTCGAAAGCAAACACTTTTGCATTTTTTTTAACTGCAGCAAAAATTGAAAATACACCAATATTTGCACCTACGTCAAAAAAAATATCATTTATTTCTAAATTTTTTTCTAAGAAAATTTGAACTTCTTCCTCTTTAAAATAAAATAAATGCGATCTAAAATGTGTTGTTAAATTATCAGCTTTAAAAGAAATATTTTTTTCTTTTCCATTATAATCAATTATTTTAATTTTTTTTTTTTAGAGCAAAAAAGTTAGTTAAAAAATTGCTTATTGGAATTAAAAAAACAGAAAAACTTAAATAATTAAATTCTCTGTAATATAATTTAAATTGTAATATTATTTTTTTTAACATTTTATTTTTTTCTTAGTATATATCTAATATTTTTAATATTTAAATTTGAATATATATTTTGTGAAATAGTGAGTTGTTTTTTATATTGTTCAGTAAATTCTTTTTTTTTTAATTTAGAAACTTTATGAATATTTTTTTTAAAACTCTCAAAATTATAAGAAGGGAAAAAAAAGTTTTTTTGTTTTTCGGTTAAAGGAGATAAATTAATTGTGGTTAAATCTGCCCAAATTGTAATTAAACCATTATTAACAGCTTCTACACCAGCACTAGTATTACTAAAAATTGCAAACCTAGATAAGTGACAATCTTTTTGTAATATATTTTTTGAATAAGAAAAATTTTTTTTTTTAATCAAATTAAATAATTCCAAGTTTGCAGCTGGGTAAAGTCTTATTAAGAATTTAAATTTATCAAAACTCTTACACTTTGCTAACCAATTAATTATTAAATTATATTCTTTTGGATGACTAATCAAAACTAAAAAATCATAAATCTTTTTTGAATTTGTTATTATATTTTTACTCTTAAAGGAACCTATAATTGATTTTTTAAAATCTAGCGAATTTTGTCTTCCATTTTTTAAAAAAACTTTGGCACAAGCTGGGCCTGGAAATAAATAATTTTTAGATCTTGGTATATCAATATTTTTAAACTTTTTCATAAATAAACCAAAATTATCTTTAGGGTTTACTTGATAAGCGTAAATTTTTTTTTTTAATTCTTTATCTTGAACACAATTTAAAGCTCTCTCATATGGTTTTTCTTCATATGGATAAACTATTTTTTTAGCTATTTTTTTATTTTTATTGAAAAAATTATAAGTTAAATTACACAAAAAAAAATTAATAAAATTATTTTTTTCATGGTAATAATTCCAAAAATCATATTTTTTTGTTTTTTTGAAAATTTGATCTTTTAAAAGAAAATACTTTAAATTTAAATAAATTGACTTTAAAAAGATGATCAAAATATCTTTTTTGGTATTTAATTGAAAAATTGAATAATTTTTTTTATCATTATAAATTTTTAAGCCTAAAATGATATTTTTAGAATAAGGAAAAAAATTCCTAATTTTTTTGAAATAATAGTCTTCTTTATGCTTTAGTTTTTTTGTTAATATGAAGTCTTCAAATAAAAAAATGCAAGATTTGTCAAAATTTGATTTTTTAGACTTAAAAAAAAAGATCATAATTAATGATAAAAATAATTTTATGAAATTATTTAATGAACTTTTAAAAGAATTTTTTTGTGGTAATCCCCACAAAGCCAAATCAAGTCGAGTTATATTTAAAAACCACCAATAAAATCCAATTTTTTTTTGAAAATGTTTAGAAATCTTATTAAAATCTTCCTCAATAATATTAATTTCCTTTTTTTTTTTAATTAACTTCATGAAATTTTTTTTTTTAATAGATTACATTATATTAAATTTTAAATTTATGATAAATTTAACTCTAATAAATACTAATTTAATTATTCAAAAATTTTGTGAATTATTTTTTATCCATTTTTTTATATATTTCTGATCAATCCAAGATGAATTTTGATTAGACGTATACTCAAAACCTAATTTTACTTTTTTTCCATTTTTAATTCTAGACTTATCAAAATTCCATCTATTAATTGAAGGTAAAATTTTGAAATAATCTTTATAACCATAAGTATATCTGGAATCATCAGAACTAATCATCACTTCATGGATTTTTTCTCCTGGACGAATACCGGTAATCTTAATTTCTTTTTTTGAATCAATAGCTTTTGCAATATCAATTATTTTTACAGAGGGATTTTTTTCCACATATATCTCACCTCCCTCCATATCATCAAATGCTTTCCAAACTAATTTTACAGCTGAGTCTAAGTTTGTCATGAATCTAGTCATTCTCGTGTCAGTTAAGGTAAAATATTTTTTTTCTAGTTTTTGTGTTAAAAAAAATGGAATTACAGAGCCTCTTGATCCCATAACGTTTCCATACCTCACTATAGAAAATCTCGTTTTGTTTACTCCAGAATAAGCATTTCCTGCTATAAATAGTTTATCTGAAGCAAGTTTAGTTGATCCATACAAGTTGACTGGATTCACTGCTTTATCGGTAGATAAAGCAACTACTTTTTTTATTTTTCTATTAATACAATTATCAATTATATTCATTGCTCCAATTATATTTGTTTTAACAGTTTCAAATGGATCATATTCGGCTATTGGAACAATTTTTAAAGCTGCCGCATGAACAACACAATCAATTCCATCTAATGCTCTATTCAACCTGTCTTTGTCTCTTACATCCCCAATAAAAAATCTTACTCTTTCTTCGTTTTTATATTTCTTGCTTAATTCCCATTGTTTCATCTCGTCTCTAGAAAAAACTACAATTTTTTTAGGATTGTACTTTTTAAGTGTCATCTCAAGAAATCTTTTTCCAAAAGATCCTGTGCCACCCGTTATTAAAATGTTTTGATTTAATTTCATGATATTTAAATTTATAGTATTATTTGAGAAACTTTTTTATAAAGGACAAATTTAAAAAATTCAACTATTTAATTCATCATTTAAGAATTTGTTTACATTAATAAATGAAATTTTACCTATAGAAGCTTGTAGTTTTTTTAAATTTGCTTTTGAATATCTTTGTTCATCAAAATTTATATTTTTCAAAATTTTTTGATCATTTTTTTTAAAAAAGCTATCTATCAATTTTTTTATGTTTGTTGATATTCCTGAACCAACATCATATATGCCAGATTCTTTTCTTGTAAGGAATTTTTTATAAATTTCTACGACATCATTAATATGAATAAAATCTCTAAAGCTTTTCTGATTAGAATAGACATTAATTTTTTTTCTTTTTTCTTTAAGATTAATAATTTTACCTATTAAAGACCTATTTTCATTTGGTCCAAAAATATTAAAAATTCTCATAATAACTATATTATAATTTAATTGTTTTTTCTGTGCTATAAGTAGTCTTTCAGCTAAAAATTTTGAAGCTCCATACAAATTTCGATTATTATCAAAAAAATTAAAATTTTTTTTATTTTCTTCTAAATTATAAACTGCTGCGCTACTTGAAAAAATAAATGTTTTAATTTTTAGTTCATTTTTTAATATAAATTTTAAAAATTTACAAAGACACAAGATATTTTGATTTATAATTTCATTGTAATCAATCGATAAATTGAGTTTCGATAAAGGATAGGAGTGGTTATATATTATATTAATTATCTTATACTTTAATTTAAAATTTTTTTTTTTTAAGATTTCATTTATTGAAAAAATTTTTGAATTAGGAATCTTCATAATCAAATTTTTAGATAGAAAACTTCTCTTGCCTATAATTATTGTAGTTATGTTTTTATTCATTTTTAATTTTTACTAATTTTTTAGAAATAAGAAGTGACAGTATATTTTTCACTTTAAAAAGTTTTATATTAGTTTTTTTTGAAATTGCTATATCATCATTTTTTCCATTACAATAGACCCAAACATCAATAACTTCTTTTGAAAAATTTTTAAATTTTTTTGGAGCCCCTAGTGAATTTCTCAATTTATGTTTATCTAGTTTCGGTTCTCCCAAAGTTGTAACTTCATATTTTTTTTTTATTTTGTTTTTTTCAATTGATTTAATTATCTTATAAATAATTTTAAATGAGTTTATTAAACCTGACGATGATATGAATTTTAAATTATCTGAGGATGTATGATATTCTTTATATTCACGAAATTTTGATCTGGTTATACATCCAATATCTAGCTCTACATTTGGAGCATTATAGTTTCTTTCATCGCTGCCTCTTTCAGTAAAAGGAAATATTTTTTTCTTTTTAAGATTTTTAAAATTACTAAAAACAACCTGATTTATATAACTTTTTTCAACAGGAGACTTTACATAAGAATATAACTTGTTATCACCTAGACAAGTAAGAGTTAATCCACAGAATACATTTTTTTTCAATCTTTCATAATTTTCATTTATATAAGCAATTGATCCTATTGTTTCTGGTATAAACAGGGCTCTATAAGAAAAATAATTATTTTTTTTTTGAATTTTTTTCATTAAATTGTTTAATATCACAGGTCCTGAGAGTTCATTACTCGCCATACTAGGGTGGCATATGTTTGTTGACAATAATATTTCTTTTTTTACTTTACCTTTTATGTAAATTTCTCCATAGCTCATCCCCTCATTTAAAAATTTTGAATTTATCAGAACATTATATTTCCCACTTTTTAAATTTTTATATTGGTTATATGACATGCAAAAGCCCCAATTTTTTTTATAATAAGATGTTTTGTATGGAATGTCGTCTATTTGATCTTTTATAGTAAAAATTTTTTTTTTTAATTCCCTCAGAGAAAGGGTCTTTTTTACAGCAATTGAGTAATTTAATACATGTAAATTATTCTTTTTTATATCAAGTATCTTTTTATTATTTCTATCAAGAATAAATGCTTCAGAACAGACCCATTTTTTTGGTATTTTCCAATCATTATATTTTTTATTACACTTAAAACTTTTTATAGATACAGTTTCATTTTTTTTTTTTAAATAACTTAAAGTTTTATCATTTCCGATTGAATTAACAGATCTCAAAAAGGGAAATAAATCTTTTACTTCACCAAATAATTTATTACCTAAATTATTCATTTTTTTATTACAGACAAAAAATTACTTAACTCTATTAATTTTGACAAAATATCTAATTCTTCACCTACGATAATATTTTTATTTAGATAACTTTTTTTAATCATTTTCAAGTTTTTCTTATTATATAGTCTACCATCTAATAAACTCTCAATATTAATTTCTTTCAGATTTTTTTTGAAATTATTTTTTAAACCTGAAAAATTTATAAGTTGTGAAAGAATGCTAAAAGAAGGATCTACATCATATGTATAAGAATGCGGTCCTGCTCCTATACTAGGTGGAAAATTAATTTTTTCAAAAAGAAATTTTTTTATAGGGAATTTTGTATTATTAATTTCAAGATTTCTTCCTAAGCTTTCTGGCATAAATACAAAATAATCAAACAAATTTCTATCTTGAAATGCAATTTGATTATTAATATTATTAGCACTTCCTGCAAGTTCTATGCCTGCAACAGTAGAACATTGCCAATGAAAAGATTTATATAACTGCAAATAAGATATAAATGGATTTTCAAAATTGAATATATTTTCAAATCTTTCTAAATATTCTTTTGACATATGATTTACATAATGTTTTAAGGCACTTTTGTTTATTGATTTATTATTTTTAAATTGTGAAAATGGCATACGTGAGGGGTTAAGAAACAAATTTTGAAGAATAATTTTAGATATATCCTTCTTATTTTTAAATTTTTTTGATTTCATATTTAAATTATCAAAATATTTAGAAAAAATAACAAAAATTGGGTCTTTTGAGTAGGACCCATCAGATATACTTTTTAAAAAAGTACTTGTGTACAAATAAGTTCGCATTTTGTCGGAATACTCTCTAAAACCAAAAGAATTTTTATGAAAAATTGAAAGGTTTTGAGAAAAACCTAAATTTGTCAATCCATCACTATATTCCCCAGAAAAAGCTGTAACTCCTTCACCAAATTTTTTCTTAACAAAATTTGCTATTAAATAATGACTGATAGGGACTATACCAAACAAATGATTTTTTGATGTGAACTCAAATGCATTATAAATTTTGGTAAAAATATTTTTTTTTGACAAATCAGTATTAAACAAATAATGATCAATATCAAAAAAATTAGCAATTTTTTTTGCACGCAAAACTTCGAATTTGTTATGAACACCTGCTCTATTGTCGTGTTTTGCAACACTAGTGACAGCTTTTACTTTTTTTTTGCCATATAAATATACTAAACCTGCTAACACTGCCGTTGAATCCCAGCCTGAAGATAAATAAACTATATTTAAATCAGGACTAGATTTCTTTTTTAAACTGTCTAAAAAAACATTATCAAAATTATTTTGTTTTGAAACAGTGAAAATTTTTTTATATTCGAAATATTTTTTGTCAACTTTATTTTTAATTTTATTAAAAAATAAATATTGAGAATTATCTAAACGATTAATACTTTTAAAAATTGTTTCTTTTTTTGGAGTTCTAGACCCATAATTTATGAAATAGTGCAATATTCCTTTATGATTTAAAATATCCTTATCATTATAAAGATTACTAAATACATTTGATATTTTTAAAATTCTAGATTTATCATGATAATTATAATAAATTTCAATTCTTGAAAAAAAATCATTAAAAATCAAAATTTTTTTGTTTGACATCTCAATGTAAACGTAAGCGCCCTCTATTTCGTTAAAAAAATTATTTAATCTATCCTTTTTATTTGAATTCAAATATTTTAAGATTTTTTTTTTTGAACTCTCTATTTTTTCAGCCAAAAATAATTGGAATTTTGAATTAGTTTTTTTTTTTATTACAATATTTGCAGAATAATTTTTTTGACTCAAAAGATGATTTATCATCGATTCATTACTTTCGGTTAAATTCAATTTATAATTAAATTTCATTTTTCAATCCATTTTTGAAATTTTTTTTCTTCAATAATTTTAGGTTCATAATTTTTAATTTTATTCGCATTAGTTAAAAAAAATTCGTTACTTTTAATTTTAAATTTAATAAAATTATCTACTTTTTTTGAGCTTGATATGTCCATCAAGCCATTTCCTAATTTTTTAGAAATTATTATACCTGATTTTTTAGCTTCTTTATAATAATAATTTGGATTATGATGTAAATAAGGGTCTGATCGATAACATACAAAAATTTTTGAATAAATTTTCTTAAGAGTTTTTTTGTTTCTAATCCTTCCTTCAAATTTTTTATCAAATCTGTATTTTACTTTATATTTTCTTTCTAGATAATGCAGAAATGTAGTCCCAATATGATTTAAAGATAAAATTTTAAAATCATTTTTGAGAATATACGAGAAAACTGAATTTTTTGAAAATGAATTTTTAATATCAATTTTTTTAATGTCTTTAATGCAAGTTCCATAAAATCCACTTGAATAAATTGGGTCATTAGTTCTCTTAAATTTTAGGTTTGAGAAAAGATATTCGTTTAAAATACCCATCTTAAAATTCATGTCTTCTTTTTTAAATATTTTATGATTACAACTTGAATATGAAAATAAGGGAATGATAATATTGGATTTTTCACCAACAACCTCAAAAAGAGCTTTAGTCCATGCTTCTGCTAATTGTTCTTTAGAGTAAATATCTTTCATTCTGCCATAAAAAGTAAGGTTGGAATGAATATATAATTTATCCTTTTTTTTAAGACCTAATGAGTAAAGACAATCAAGAATTTTGTGATAATCGTACACGTTATTTCTTGTTAATTAATTTATTTATTTCTATTGAAATAGTTTCAACATTTCTAAACCAGTTATTATCACTGTGATTTAACTTTAATTTAATATTGTATCTTTTTTCAAGATCTAAAATTAAATTTATTGCGCTAAATGAGTCTAGGTAACCACCAATAAATAAATCTTTTTTTATATTTATTTTCTTACTAGAAGATTTTTGAATTCTTTTAATTAAATCGTTTTGTATCTTTTCTAATTTCATTTCTTATCTTGATATATGCTTTTTATTAAAGCATAATTTTTATAACCATACTTGCCCATATCAAAGCCTTTACCTGAATTTTTCTTTCCTCCAACTGGTAGGAATGGAGACCACTTTTTTATTGATGTATTTATCCAAATTCTTCCAAATTCTAGCTTACTCAAGATATTTGAGTTTATCTTTTTTTTTGAAAAAATATGACAAGCTAATCCATATTCTGAATTATTACATTTTCTTATTAGCTCTTTATTTGTTCTATATTTATTTAATGTAACTATTGGAAAAAAAAATTCTTCCTCAAGATCTATTGAATCATTATTTTCAATTATAATTCCACATAATCTATTATTTTTTCTTCTTAATAAATTAATCTTATTATTTCTATATAATTTATTAATATTTTTTAGAATTTTTTTTACTCTTATTTCATGTTTTTTATTGGCAATTATATCTGAAAAAAAATTTTCATTAATATAATTTTTTGAATAATTTATAAAATCATTTTTAAATTTATCATAAATTTTATTATTTACTAATATCCTTGATGTTCCTACACAACATTGACCAAGATTTTCAAAGATACTTTGACAAAGTAAGTCTAGAATATTTTTATCATAATCATTTCCAATTAGTATAGCAGGATTTTTACCACCTAATTCTAGATTAAATCTTTTAATTGAGGTTAAACTATTCTTAATTACTTGTTTAGCTGTTTTATATGATCCCACAAAGGTTATTACATCAATATCCTTGCTTGAAACTATTTTTTTTACATCGCTTATTTTTTTTAGATTTATCGTAAGAATACTTGATCTAATTATTTTATTTTTTGAGAATATTTTTTGTAATTGCTTATTAAAATTTGGTAAATACTCGCTTGGCTTTAAAATTACTTTGCACCCTGCAGCTATTGCAAAAGGAAGTCTCTCAGCTATTGTAATTAAAGGATAATTCCAAGGAGTAATCATTAAAACCAAACCTGCAGGTTCATAAATTACTTTACCTAAAAAATTTTTTTTTTTAATTTCAAATTCTCTATCAAAATTGAGATGATTTTGAACAAAATTAAATATGTTTATTGAGTTAACAAATTCTTGTTTGGCATCATCATAATTTTTATTAGTGTCTTTAACTATGCTATTAATAATTTTAACATCATTATTTATCAGTATTTTAACAATTTCTTTTAGAATTTTTTTTGATTGCTTATGAGAATTGAAAAAATTTTTTTTTAAAATATTAATTTTATTTAACTCTTTCATTATGAATAATTCTTCTAATTTTTTTACCTGATATTGTTCTATGAATTTTATTAACTTTAATATATTTGCATGGTATTTCTATTAAAGATAAATATTTTAAAGCTAGTTTTTTTAACTGATTTTCAATATTTTTAGCACTTTTTTTAGAGACAAATTTACAAATTATATCTTCTCCCCAGAATTTTGACAAAACTGGGTAACACTGTACTTCTATAATATCTTTATTTTTCATAAAAATATCTTCTATTTTATTTAAAGAGATTTCCTCACCTCCTTTTTTTAAGAAATCATTTTCCCTTCCAATAACATTTAGCTTTTTCCTTTTTAAGGTTACTAAATCACCAGGGTAAAAATTTTTCTTTTTAAAGTTTACTAACTTAAAATTTTTATCATAATATCCATCGAACATAAATTTACTTTCTATTCTTAATTTTTTTTCGAAACTTTAAATTTTATTCCTGGTGAGATTTGAAGTTTTTTTGATTGAATAGTTATGGATCCGCCTACTTCTGTTACTCCATAGCAATCCTTAATTTTTACTTTAAATTTTTTTTCAAAACATTTTGATATATCTTTATTAACTAGTGAACCAGTTGATATAAATTTAGTTTTTATTTTTTTTTTAATTATTATATCCCTTTGATAAAAGAGAATTGCATTTATAATTGAATTATTTAAATAAATAATTGTAATTTTATTTTTTTTTAAATCATTCCAAAAACTAGAATAAGTAATTGGTAATAATTTTTTTTGCAAATAAATTGAAGATCCATTAATAAATGGACAAATGAACTGATTGAACATTCCAGCCATGTAGTAGTGAGGCCATGAATGTAAAATGGTATCAGTTGATGAATGTTTTAAAATTTTTGTAAAATTGTAAGCACTTTCTAAAACTTTTAAGAAAGATAACTGAATAATTTTAGGTTTATTAGTAGTTCCAGATGACATTAATATTATTTTACCCTTTTTAATGCCTTGCTTATACTTAATAATTTCGTCTATAAAGTTGATCTTCTCTTTTTCGTAAATCAGTTTTTTATTGATTACCGAAGCATTAAATTTTTTTTTCATCTTTTTTAATTCTTTAATTTTAAATTTGTTGTTAAGGATGATCACTTTTTTTCCCAAAATCATTAAACTAATTAAAATTTCAAAAAAGAAGACTGATTTGCCAGTAATTAGAATGATATTTTTTTTATATTTTTTTTTAATTAAAAATTGACTTATCTTCAATATATTTGAATAAAAATCTTTATAAAAAATATCATGTTTTATATTTTCATTTTTTTTAAATAAAATTCTTTTATTATTTTTTTTAAAAATATCAAAAAAATCAAGATGATAATTCATTTAACTATTTTTTTTAATTCTTTTCTAAATATGTTTTTTTTTCCAAAATTCCTATTTTTATAATTATTTTTTGAAAAATTATTTATAATTGTGTCCCAATTTCCAAGATTATCTTTTTTTTTATTTTCAATATTTTTTTTATATTGAACTATCCTTTTTAACAAAACATCAAAATTATCAAAACAGATCTCTTTTGATAAATATATTTTGTCAAATGGTGATTTAAATGACTTATGATCTAATAAAACAGTTCTTTTTCCTAAAAAAGCAGACTCTAAGCCTGCTGTTGCTGAGAATTTAAATGAAATACATAAATTTGAAAGTAAAGAGGCTTCATAGGTTAAGACTGAATTTCTCCCGAAATTAATTCGATCATAACTTTCATATAAATTAATTATTTTATTGTCCTTTATTAATTCCTTAAAATCAAAATCATTTTCAAAAATTTTATTTATAGATGTGTGTTTAAATTGAGATTTAAAAATAAAAACAAAAGATGAATTTTTTTTTAAAAATTTAAATATTTTTTTATAATAATTTTTCATATCTTCTTTGGTTAATAAACCCCAATTATCCAATATGCTTTCATCAAAAAAAGTGATAACAAAATTTTTTTTTAATCTATTACGATATTCCTTATTTTTATCTTTAAGATGAGAAATATAATTTTCTCTAAGACAGCCCAACTCTAAAATTTTTTTTGGTTTAATCCCTTTTGATGTAAATATCTCTTTATACCTTTTAGAAAAAGAAAAATAATAGTCAGCATTTGAAACCATAACAGGACTTTTTATCTGAAGATGAGAATATTGAAATTGAATTGTTAATATTTTCTTAAAATATGAAATAATGTTTGCAGCAGATGAATTTATATTATTATCTTGATATAAAAATAATTTAATTTTTTTTTCTTCTGAAATGTTATTTATAAATATAGACTTTATCAATAAATCAATAATTCTTAGTTTCAATATTAAATTAACTTTTGGATTATTATTTCTAAATATTTCATGAATTTTATTTAAAAAACTTTGATTTAATTTATCATTTTTTATAAGACGAAAATTTTCAAGATCTATTATTTTGATTGATTTATTATTTTCTAAATAATTTTTTAATCCGAGTTTTGTGTTAATTATATAGGACTTAAATAATTTTTCATCATGATTTATAAAATGTGGTTGACCCCTAATTTTAAAGTTTTTAATTATATTTTCTTCTTGACCTGATAAAATATTTATATTTTTTTTATCCAAATTATTAGAATTATTTTTTTTTTTTTTCGACTCTAAAAATTATGAGTTTTAAATATGATTTAACTATTCTTAATAAAAGAAATAAATCATTTTTTCTTTTAAAATTTATTTTAGATTGAAACATTTCAAACTTTACCTCATTATAAATTTCAGGAAAAAAAGTATTAATTATAATTAGGTTATTTTTTTCAACAAATTTATTAACTAGGTTTATTTTTATTAAAACCAACCTTATATCATCATAGATTAGTCTTTGAATGTAATGAGAAAAAGTATTTTTTCCTAAATAATTATTGAGATTACTCAATAAATTATCATTCGAAATTAATTCATCAATTATTTTTTTTGTTAAGGTGTTTGCTTTTTTTAAAGCATACCAATGAAGATTGGATTTATTAATAAAAATTTCGTTAGTTTCAAAATTTATAATTTTTAATTTTTTTTTTAAAATGTTAAATAAAAAAAAATTTTTTTTACCCTCTGGAAAATAATAATAATTATTTTTAAAATCAAATAAAATAGAAAAAAAATGTAGCAATTTTAATTCAAAAATTATTATATTTTTCATTATTTAAGGTTGGATATAATTTTTTTTAATTCTTAAAACATTGCCTTCTTTAACATTAAAAGCTTGATCGCATTGATTGATTGTAGTTTCTTTATGCGAAATAACAATTATGCATCTCTCTTTTTTAATTTTGTGAAGAATATCAATAATTTTTATTTCATTTTCACTATCTAAAGAATTTAACGACTCATCAAAAATTATTAGTTCTGGCTTTTTATATAGAACTCTTGCTATAGCTAACCTCTGTATTTCCCCTCCAGAAAGTTTAATTCCATTTTCCCCTATTAAAGTTTTATCACCGTCTTTAAGTTTTTTTAAAACACCGGTTAATTGACAGTCTTTTAAAATGTTATCATATAAATCTTTATTGTTCTTTTCAGATCCATATAAAATATTTTCCTCGATTGATGTATCAAGCATGTAAAATTTTTGAGATACATACCCAATTTTTTTCATCCAACTTCTTTGAAAATCTTTGTCATTAATATTATATTTATTATCAATTAGTATTTCTCCCCTATCTGGTTTTATTAAAGTACAAATTAGATCTGCTAATGTACTTTTTCCAGATCCACTTACTCCCAACACACCAATCAATTTATTTTTATCAAAGCTAAAATTTAAATTAGATAAGATTTTTTTTTGATCATTATATGAAAAATCAACATCTTTGAATGTGATTTTATCATTAAAATCAAAATTTTTAATCTCTTCAATTTCTTTTTTAATTTGAATTGATGCGATTTCATTATGCAAAACTTTTAAGCTTGGCTTGTAAACTAATAATGATTGTATATGTAAAGCTAATCTCGAAATGGAGGGTAAAATTCGTAAACTAGCTGTAGCAAATAATGTCAAACCTATAAATTTTTTTTGTTGATCATAATTTTGAAAATCATACCAATAAATAAGAAAAATGAATGAAGTAATAATTAGAAATTCAAATAAATACTTTGGAAAATGTGAGAGTACTTTTTCATTTCTTGATGTTGATGAATATTTAAACAGATTAATATTAAAACGCTTTAAAAAAAAATTTTCTTTATTAAATATCTTTATTTCTTTTATCGAATTAAAAATTTCTTTTAAATCTTTTTGTAAATAATATTTTTGACCAATCATAATTTTTCCCCATTTTGATAAAATTGGTCTTGAAAAGTAATAGTAAATTAAATAGGAAATAAATAAAAAAATTATTACAATAAAAGTACTTTCAAAATTATTAAATAACAATAAAGTAACTAATGAAATTAACAAAAGAAAGTCTACAAATATATTTATAACTGCTATTACGATCTGATAGGAAAAGATGCCTACTTCAGAGTAGATATTTCTTGTTAATTTTGAGGAGTTATTCAAAAAAAAGAAATTGTAATCCTTTTGAATATAACAATTTAGTAAACTCTCGCTTAAATCACAGTGTAATCTAAACAAATAAGTATAAATTTTTTGGTGAAAAATCATACTTAAAATAAATTTTATGATGTAAGTTAAAAATATAAGCATAATTAAAGTGCCTTTGTCAAACGAGTCTAAAAATGAAAAGATTTCAAATGATTTTGTGTCAGTGTTAAAAACAATATGTACTAACAACGAAACGATTACACCAATTCCTAATATTTCCAAAATTGTCAATATTAGTGAGAAAAAAATAAGAATTGGTATTATTTTTTTAAAAGGTTCATTACATACATCATAAAAATCATTAAAAAAATTTCGGATCTTAATTAGAAATTGCATTTTACGTAAATTTTAAAAATTAAAGATTTATACAAATTTATCAAAAAGTTAAAGGTTTATTTACACTAATTTAACCTAAAAAACGCCTGACGAGCTAATTTTAAATTTTTAATTTTATTTATTCTTTTTTTCTTAAATTCAGAAATTTTTTTAAAACCTTTATTTAAAGTTTTTTCGTATTTTTTTAAAATACTATCATTATGAGAAATTGAAACCATTACTGAATTACTTGCAAGAAAACCATTTTGCAACATAAAGTAAGTTAAATAAGTTTTATAAAAATTATGATCTTTCGATAAAAATTTAAAAGAACAATTGGAATTAATTCCATTTATAATTATATCTAAATTATTCTCTTTTGATAATTTAATCCATATTTTTTTAATTTTAGAGCCTTGAGCATCAATAAATTTCCATGATTTATATTTTTTCATATAATTCAGAGTAGCAATTGCAGCAGTAGGTCCTGATCTTTCAGACCAAAATGTACTTGATATAAAAGAGTGACTTGCACTTCTCATAATTTTATTTTTACCAATTACTGCTGTTATTGCATAACCATTCCCAAGAGCCTTACCAAATATTGCAATATCAGGGTTAACTTTAAATTTTTTATGAATACCACCAAAAGTCTCTCTAAATCCTGTTGTGCATTCATCGAAAATTAATACACAACCATTTTTTGTAGCTAATTGTCTTACTTTTTTAAGAAAACTATTTCTAGGCTCCATATTTCTTATAACTTCCATCTTAATAATTTTTATTTTTTTAACTTTAACGAGATATTCCAGTTTTTTATAATCATTGTATTCGAATGTATAAACTGTTTTAGATAATTCTTTGGGTATACCGTAATTATTTAGTCCATTAAGTAAGAATTTATTGAGCGAATTTTTTTTATTAAGATTCGCTGACATATACCAATCATGCCAACCATGATAGCCACATATAGCAATATTTGATTTTTTTGTGTAAGATCTGGCAATTCTTATTGCAATAGCATTAGCTTCACCTCCAGTTCTTGCAAACTTAACCTTATTTGCCCAAGGGTGAATTTGAAGTAGTTTTTTTGCTAAATAAACTTCCTCTGGGGAATTTAAAGTTGTCATGTTACTTTTTTTAATATTTTTGATCACAAAATTATCTATTTTTGGATTTGCATATCCTAGAACGTTTGTGCCTATACCCATCAATGACATATCAATATATTTTTTTTTATCCAAATCCCAAACATAGCAACCCTTCGCTTTTGAATAATAAGTTGGCCAATAATCTGGAACAAAGTTTTCTGGTCTTTTAGAAAATAAGCCATTTCCACCTAAAATAATTTTTTTTGCCGTTGTCCACAATAATTTTTTTTTTGTCATCATTTAATCCAATTATACATAGAATTATAACCATTAGCACAATATGGTTTAATTAAACTTTTTAAGTATGGTCTTTTGTCAATAAAATTTATAATTCTTTTTAAAACAATTTTTTTATTTTTAAAGTGATTATATACAGCTTGGCAAACTATTAAGTCTTCAGGATTATCTACTGTTAATCTGATATCTTTTCTAAAATACATTTTTTTTGGAAAAATTCTATTAATCCTAAACTTTTTATTATTTTCTCTTATGTACAAAGAACAAAATTCAGATCTATGCTTTTTTTTTCCTTTTCTATGTGAAATTTTTAAAGCAGAGGTCTTAATAATTTCAAAACCACAACCATCTATGATGTTATCAAGAAAAGTAGCATCATAATTATTTTCTACATGTTTCGACCAATAATTTGCAAAATTTTCAAGATAAGGAAAGGGAGACTCTGAGGTAATTCTTAAAATATCAGTTGCATTATTTTTTGTAGATGCTTTTATTAACCTAGAAAGAACATCATGGTCATCTCCTAAGACATAACTGATTGAATTTTTTTTTGCTATATTTACAAATTCTAAATTTTCTTTTTTAGCTGATATTGCTAAAACGATTTTTTTTAAATCTTTCAAACTTTTTAATCTCTTAATAATATAACTTATAATATTAACTTTTTTTTTTTTTATCCAAATTTTGAAAAGGTTTAGCATATAATCTTTTACCACCATTTCTACAGGCTAAAACAGCTATCAATTTTCTTTTCATGAAAAATGTTTTTTTTGAATTAGTTCATTCTTTTTTAATACCTTTTTTGCTCTTTTCCCTATTATATTTTTTATATTTGTTAAATTAGATATTTTTGAAGATCTTTTCATCACTACATTTGAATATTTTAAAATAGAATTTTTTTTTATCTTTTTTTTTAAAAAATATGACCTTCTTACTAAATTTCTATAATTTTTTTCACTCGAATTATTTAAAAATTTTCCATCTCCCAGAATTATTTTCATGAAATTAATTTTATCTACAAAGTTTTTAAATTCGTCGGGATTTAATGCAGAATGATAATCCTCTAATTTGTAAACTCTATTTGTAGTAAGATGTTTTTCCACATATGTTGCTCCTGCTCCTATCGCCATTGCAACTATTAAATTATGATCGTTATCTTTTGGATCAACATGATCTGCTATACCTATATGCATATTTCTATTTTGAAAATAATTATTTTTTAAAATATTTGAAATTCTTTTTAAATTTATATCTTTGTTAGGCGTTGGCAAAGATTGATGTCCATGAAGAAGTATAATATTTTGATCTTTCAAAAAAATTAAAGAATCTTCAATCTCTTTTTGTGTCGCCCCTCCTACTCCTAAAAAAATTTTTTTTGGTTTGGCTAATTTAATTATATTTAAAAGTTCAAAATTATTTATATCTGTAGGGTGTATTTTATAATACTTAGATTTAAATGATCTACAAACGTCGACACTTTTTTTACCAAAAACTTCAGTTATAAGACTAATTTTTTTTTTTTCGGCAAAATTATATATTTCTCTCCATTTTTTTTTGTTTAGTTCAAGAGATTTGAAAATTTTGTAATCTTTATAATCTCTAGTCGCAAGTTCATCTGCAAATACAACTTGAATTTTGGCATAATCTGCTCCAGCAAGCTTAGCAGACTCAATAAGTTGTTTGGCTAAAAAAACCTTGCCTTCATATCCTTGTGCTAATTCTGCAATTATATTTATTTTAGACATTTTAAATAATTATATATCAATTTTTTTTATCTGACCAATTTCTTGGGTCAATCAAATCTAAATTGCTAGTATTAAAGTATTTTAAAAATTTTGTATCTTTTATTATCTTAAAATTAAGAATTGAATTCAACTGATTTATATTAAAGATTCCAATTATAATTTTAGATATGTACCTTTTTTTAATTACATGAGTTAAAGATAAATCAACTAAAGAAACTTTTGAATTATTTGTGCGTTTTTTTAAAAGATAAAGCTTATCATAATACTTAGGAAAATTTTTAATTAAAAAATTTTTTTTTGAAAAAATAAGACCCTGTAAAAAAATTGATCTCGCATGAACCTCAATATTATTTTTTAAAAAAAAATCCTCAAGTTTATCAGACCTATTATCAAAAATGTTAGAAGGTAGCTGTACTGTATCATATTTAAAAACTTTGAAGAGTTTTTTTATATTGTTATATTCATAAATTGAAATTCCAATTTTTTTAATAAAAAATTTTTTTTTAATATAATTGACCTTCTTAATCAAAATTTTATCTTTAAATTTATTTTCTAAATTTCTAATAAAAAGAGTTTCTATTTTATAATTTTTATAAATGTTTAAAAAATATCTATTTAAGTATTGAATAGAATTCTTGAAAATATTACAGTCAACTTTTGTATTTACATTAAAGAAAGAAAGGCTTTTTTTTATTGGTAATTTAATATTATAATCTTCAGCAGTATCAATACTGTTTATTTTTTTTTTTGCTTTTATAATTATTTTTTTTATATATTTATCATTTATTCTTTTTTTTTTATAATTTAAAATTCCGTAAGCATCCCCAAATTGAGCTGTTCCAAGTATAAATTTATTGTCTATAAAATTTAATTTCATCAAAAATTAATATTTCAATTAATCATATTCTATTAAATGTTAAAATTAGATTTAATATGATTTTTTGCAATTAATTCATACTCTTTTGTGTCTAAATCATTAATCAAATTTTTATCATTGTTATTTTTTGTTAGATAAAACATTTTTTTAGCAATATTATTTTTAACTAAAAAATTTCGATGATCAAATTCATATCTCTCAAAATATGAATGATCATTTTTTATCACAGCTATTTCTAAAAGATTTTTATAAATAGACTCAGATATAAGATGTTTTCTCTTATTTTCATCAAAAATAGACACGCTATTTTTAAATTTTGAATTTTCAATTTCACAAATATCTAAAATTGTTTTTGAAAGATCAATATTACTTGAAACTAGTTGATTTTTGTAATTATCATTTTTTTGTTTATATTTTGGAGATCTACAAAAAAAAGGAACATTAGTCCTTCTGAAATTCAGAGTTGGAGTCTCGTCATCAATTTTTCTCAATTCAGCTTTTTTCGTATATTTCTTGACAAAAGGACTACCATGATCACCAGTTAATATTACAGTTGTATTTTCAGAAATATTTTTATTTATAAAATTAAATAGACTATCTAAAAACAAATCTAATTCATAAATTCTAAGTTTCTCAATATTGATTGCATCTTTTTCCTCAATTTTGTTTAGATCCAAACCTAATAAGTCATTTCTTAGCAGCGTAAAACTATAATTATTAAATTTAGGTACCATCCAATCTTGATGAGTATTTGGAAAATGCAAATAGCTAAAGGTTTTATCATTTTTATAGATATTTAAAAAATCAATCAAATTATTAATCCAATCATTTGTGTTAAATTTAGATTTTGTAATTCCATATGGATGAGAAAAAAAAGTTCTTTCAAAACCTCTTTGAAAACCAAATAATGGCGTCGTTCTATTACCTGTTGAGAAAAGCTGGGTTTTATACCCATTCTCATTTAAAATTTCAGGTAATGAAGGAAGTTCACTATTATAATAGTTGTAATTCTGAGGTTTAGAAAGTTTGTGCTCTGATGTGTACATTCCAGAAAAAAAACTTGAAATTCCTGGTAAAGTCCACTCACACGTAGAAAAAGCAAATTTGGTTGAAAAACAATCTTTAAAAAAATTATTTATATTTGGGGATATATTTTTGTTATCACAAAAATTAGAATTTTTATCAGTTAAAAACTCAGCAACAACACCATCGAGCACTAAAATTATTATATGGTTTGGTTGGACTGATTTTGAAAAAGATGAATTTAGCTTTGTATTAAATGTTATTGGTTTTGCAAAGTAGATTTTTTCGTTTTTGCAAAAAATTTCTAAAAATTTTATTTCTTGTTTTATCTTTAAGGATAAGTCAAACCAAATTTCATCTGTAAATATTGGATTGTCAATATTTTTAACATTTTTAAATTCATACTCTTCATTGTTCATAACTATTTTTAATGTAGAATTTTTTTCCCAAAATTTTGCATAAATGCTAAATTGAATTTTTTCCTTAGTCGTATCAATTTCAGAAATATCAATTTTTGCATATTCTTTAATTATTCCAACAGTTTTTGTAATTCCATTAACAGTTAAAATTCTACTATCTAAAGAAGACTTTTCAAAAAAAGATTTATCTTTTTTTGAAACTTCATCTTTCAAGATTTCTCCAATCCAATTTGCTTGGGGATTAGAATGAAATGTTTTCCTTTTAAAATAATCTTTTATAAAATCGCTAAAAAAATAATATTTTATTTTTTCTTTTATGATCTTTTTAATTCTATCTAAATTCATAAACAAAGTTATAATTTATTCCTCAAGTTTGACTAATTTATCAACTTAACTTATAGATTTGGTATATTTCAATTATATAAATAAATATTATTATATAAATCAATTATGATTATAAGAATAGGTAAAAATAAAATCCATGAAAATAGTAAAGTTTATTTTATTGCTGATATTGCAGCAAATCATGACGGGGATATTTCACGAGCAAAAAAATTGATAAAATTAGCTGCACAATCAGGAGCAAATGCAGTAAAATTTCAACACTTTAAAGCAAGGACTATAGTCAGTGATTATGGTTTTAAGAAATCTGGAAAAATTAGTCACCAATCAAAATGGAAAAAATCTGTTTATCAAATCTATGATGATGCAAGTTTAAATATAAATTGGACAAAAACTTTATCAAAAGAAGCTAAGAAATATAATGTTGATTTTATGACGGCACCTTACGATATAGATTATGTTGATGAAGTTTATAAATTCGTAAAAGCCTACAAAATTGGATCTGGCGATGTAAATTGGAGAAAAATAATCAGTAAAATTTCAATAAAAAAAAAACCAGTTATTCTAGCGACTGGAGCATCAAATTTTTCAGAGGTTAAATCAACTATAAATCTAATTTTAAAAAAAAATAAAAAAATAGTTCTGATGCAATGTAATACGAACTACACTTTTAGCGAAGAAAATTTTAAATATATTAATCTTAATGTTTTAAATACCTATAAAAAAGAATTTAAAAATAGAGTTGTATTAGGATTAAGTGATCACACTCAAGGACACTCTACTGTACTGGGGGCAGTTGCAATAGGAGCTAGGGTTATTGAAAAACATTTTACTGATAACAATAATAGAAAAGGACCAGATCATTATTTTTCGATGAATCCAAAAACTTGGGCAGAGATGGTTAAAGAGACAAGAAGACTAGAAAATGCGATGGGTAATGGAAAAAAAATTGTTGAAAAAAATGAGACAAAAACAAATTTTATTCAGAGAAGAGGTTCTTATGCAGCTAGAAACTTAGAAAAAAATGAGATAATAAAAAGTGATGATTTAATTTTTTTACGACCTTATTTTAAGGGTTCCTTATCACCTTTCACAAATAAAAAAACATTTGGTAAAGCTAAAAAACACATAAATAAAGGTGAATTTATTTTTAAAAAATGAGAGATCTTGCAATTGTAATTCCTTGTAGGAATGAAAGCGAAAATATAACTAATATATTAAAGAAATTAAAAAATAACAAAATTTTTTTAGTTAATGATGCTTCAAATGATGAAATAAAAAAAAAAATCACCAAATTTAAAAATATAAAATTATTAAGTAATACTAAAAGACAAGGTTATGAAAAAAGTATAATTAAAGGTTTTTCATATATCAAAAGATTAAAAGATAAAAAATTTAGATATATATTAACAATGGATGCTGATGGTGATCATGATCCAAAGTATGTAAAAAAAATTTATAATAAAATTAAATACTCAAAAGCAGATTTAATAATTGGAAATCGAACAAAAAAAAATAGAAAATCAGAAGAACAAATTTCTAACATATTCAAAAAAAAGTTAAAATTTGAGGATCCTTACTGTGGATTTAAAATATATAAAAAGGAAAAATTATTTGAGGTTTATCAAAAATGTAGCAAAAACTATTTTTTAGCCGATTTATGTTTACTCTTTAAAAAAAAAAATATGAAAATTCTAAATATAAGTATTAACACAAAAAAAAATATTTTAAGAAAATCAAGAATTAATTATCAAACTGCTGACAAAAAAATTTTATCTATAAAAAATTTACTTAACAATTTTTTGTAGTTTTTTAATTTTATCCTGGTCAAAATTGTTAACACATTTTTTTAAAAATCTTACACATCCAACAGGATCGCTACCTATAGCTGTCTCAGCAGCTAAAACTAACCCTTGCACACCTTGTTTTAAAGTTGAATAAATATCATGACTTTCGGCTCTTGTTGGATTAGTTTCTTTAATCATAGTTTCAAGTAAATTTGTTGCTACGTAGAGAGGTTTTTTTTTCTTAATAGCTATTTTTGCAATAGCCTCTTGAATCATTGGAATTTTATCTATTGGTATATATCTAGACAAATCTCCTCTATCAATTAAAACAGCATTTGATTTTTTCATTATTTTTGACAAATTCAATAAAGAATTTTTTGTCTCAATTTTAGATATTATAATATCATCAATTTTTATTTTTTTTCTAAGTTGTTCGACATCAGAACCTTTATTTACAAATGACATAGCATAATATTTTATCCCGTATGTTTGAGCTAAACTGATTGCCTTAATATCTTTATTTGTTAAGGGATTTAAAGAAATATTTTTTGATGAATGAATTCCCTTATTAGAGTCTAATATTCCACTATTTATTACTTTTGATAATAAATAATTTTTAGATATTACTTTTCTGGTTATTTTTAATTTTAAACCATCAAAACCAATATCTAATTCTGTTCCAATTTTAAAATAATCTAAATTAATTTTTGGATAAATGTTGATAATGTTGTTATTTGATAAATTACTAGAATTAAAAATTTTAATTTCTTTATTTTTATCTAAAAATACTTTTTTTTTTAATTTTGATGTCCTTAATTGAGCACCTTCGGTATCAATGCAGATGTTTTTTATTTTATTTTTTTTTAAAAAAATGATTCTATCCTCAAGATCATTAATTGAAGTATGAGACATATTTATTCTAAAAATACTAACACCCAATCTTTTAAGATCTTTCAAAATTTTTGTATGAAATGATGCTGGACCTAAAGTACAAATAATTTTTTTTATCATAAAACAATTTTTATTTTTACTAGAAATAGTTTTTTTTCCAATTAAATCCTTACGTTGAATTTTTTAAATAAATTTTGGATAATCTTTTTTTTAGATTGCTTTATATTTTGAAACTCAGTATTTACAACAATTTTTTTAAATCTTGTCTTTTCATATTTTATTCTCGAATTATAACCAATCAAATCTTTAATTTTGTTATCAATGGCAGATTTATAAAGTCCTTTTGTGTCTCTTTTAATTAATTCTTTTAATGAACAATCAACAAAAATTTCGATATAATCTTTTCCAAAAAATTTTTTTGCTTTAATTCTTGTGGTTTTTAATGGTGAAATTACAGATACAATTATAAAATCATAATTGCGCCTTATATTTTTTATTTTATCAATTATGAGGTAATTATTTTTTTTTATACTTAATCTTGAAAAATTATTTTTATATCTTTTATTTAACCTAAACAGGTCACCATCTAAATTAAAACACTTAAATTTTTTTTTTTTTAAATGATCAATTATTTGTTTAGATAACGTACTTTTTCCAGAACCTGATAAACCTGTGAACCAAAGAACTTTTTGTAATAATTTACAGTGCATTTTGTTAAATATTTAGTGAGAAATTATTTACGTTAGTAATTTCAACTGTAGCATTATTTTTTGCTTTAACTGTTTTGTTTATTTAATATCAATATAAACTAAAAATTTTTTTCAGTGCATAAATCAAGCCAATTGAGCTATTAGTACTGGTCAGCTACACGCATTACTGCGCTTCCACA